>Ga0265322_10000331_pt1 | contig 19897 bp, 15 predicted proteins | sample 41222metaG_FD_193584 | JGI IMG/M metagenome (GOLD analysis project Ga0265322, IMG submission 193584) | Rhizosphere microbial communities from Carex aquatilis grown in University of Washington, Seatle, WA, United States - 4-12-22 metaG | ecosystem: Host-associated > Plants > Roots > Rhizosphere...
ACGCGACTTCAAAAGCGCCTGCGAGCGCGCGTCCATCGAGCTCTGCCGCAATGAATACGTGCTCCGCAGCTTCCGCGCGACGCACCCGACCTTCACCTGCGCCGACCTGCCACAGGTCAAGGACATCTTCGAGCGGCGGCTGCTTTATTTCTCGCTGCCCGAGGGTCACGCGCTCTTTCAGGAACGGCTGAATTTGCAGCCGCGCCGCCCGATCTCCGCTCCCAAGGTCTTGTTCGACGGCCCCATCGTGGGTCCCTGGTCGCGCTACGCCACGGTGTGGCGCGTGGCGCTCGAACTGCCGACCGAGGGTTACATGGAGCCGAAGCTGGAATTCTTTTTCTGGTAAGCTGGTGCCGGCGGCAGGATCGGCGAACCAAGCCGGGCTGCGGGAAGGACATGCCGCGATAAGCGGACGGCCCAGTGGTCCGTCCCCACCGTCAACCGGACTCGCAAAAACTCAATAAGCGGGATTTGGGGGTGCCGGCCGGACTTAACGTGCCTCAGAGCCTCCTACCAAAAATTGAGTGTTCAAGACAGCGGTCAAAGCCGAGGGGATGTGTCTTAATGCAACATGCTTTCCTATGCGCGAGAGGCCCGTCTATTCCCTGGCGAGTCAGTATCACTTGGTCGGCCCAGTCGACCGGGTGGTTTCGGCTGACCGCTGGTGGCGGACCTTCATGCTGTCGATTGTGCCGTGGCGGAGGTTGACGGGATGGTTTCACAAGGCGGCAGACGTGCCCGCCGAGGCGGCTACGGGCAGCACCGCCGCAAGCTCGATGCTCGATGCCTTGAGCGACTGGATTTGCGGCATCGACATGACGGGTCGCATCACCTACGCCAACGCGGCGCTGACGCGCGATCATTCGGCCGGGTTGCAGAATACTCCGGGTGCGCTGACGGGCACGCCGTTCATCGACCTCATGCCGGCGGCGGCCGGCGAAACGGTCCGCCTTGCCTTGCAGCGCGCCGAGGCCTCAAGCGAACCGCAGACGTGCCAGCACGAGACGCTCGTGGCGGGCAACGAATCCTGGCGCCAGTGGACGTTCCAGCAGATGCCAAAGAACATGCCGGCGGAGTTCGCCGGCACCCGACTCCTCGCGATCGGGCGCGACATCACCGAGCAAAAGCGCCTCGAGCACCAGTTTCTGCACGCGCAGCGGGTGGGCAGCATCGGCATGCTCGCCAGCGGCATCGCGCACGACCTCAACAACGTACTGGCGCCCATCACCATGTCGGCCGACCTGCTCAAGCTCCGCGGCTGTTCCTCGGAAGACCGGGCACTGCTCGATGTGATGGGGACGAGCGCCACCCGCGGCGCCAGCCTCGTCAGCCAGATGCTGTCCTTCACCCGCGGCCTCGATGGCAACCGCGAGGTCGTCGATCTCGGCAGCCTGGTGAAGGAACTCAGCCGTTTCATCGGGCGCACCTTCGCCAAGAACATCCAGGTGCGCATGGAAATCGCGCCGGAACTGCGGCGGCTGTACGCCAATCCCACGCAGATCTACCAGGTGCTGCTCAATCTGTGTGTCAACGCCCGCGACGCCATGCCGCGCGGCGGCGTGCTCACGATCACCGCCAGCAATGCCACGCTCGATGAAACAGCCGCCCGCGCCCTGCCGGGCAGCGTGCCCGGCACGTATACGGTGCTGGGAGTGACCGACACCGGCACGGGCATTGCGCCCGAGATCGTCGGCCGCATTTTCGACCCGTTTTTCACCACCAAGGCGATCGGCGAAGGCACGGGCCTCGGCCTGTCGACCGTGCGCTCCATCATGAAGGCCTGCGGCGGCTTTATCGCGCTTTCGACGCAAGTCGGCCGGGGCACGACCTTCCAGGCCTACTTCCCGGTGATGGAAATGGCGTCCCCAACACCGGCCGCCGCGGTCGGTGTGGAAAACAGCCGCGGCGCCGGCGAGCATGTACTGGTGGCCGACGATGAGGTGTTTTTCCGCGATGTCACCCGCCGCATGCTGGCCGACTTCGGCTACGTCGTCCACATTGCCGCCGACGGGGCGGAAGCCCTGCGGGTTTTCGAGCAGCATCGCGCCGACATCGCGGTGGCGCTGGTTGACCTGGACATGCCGGTCATGGACGGCCCGACGGCGATCAAGGCCATGAAGGCGATCAACCCGAAGGTTCACATCATCACAGTCAGCGGGTCGGGCGCTTCCGCCACCCGCCCCAAGGTCGAGGACTCGGAGTTGCAGCTCAAGAAGCCTTATACCATGGGGGCCCTGCTGCAGGGCCTGCGCCAGGTGCTGGCCAAACCGGCGGCGGTTTGAGGCGGGAGGCGCCGCCGTGGGGGCGGAGCAGTGGACCGACGATCAGGAGGTCACTCCCGCCACGCGCTTGTGCTCGACCTCGGCGACATATTTGCGCGTCGCAGCCGGGAGCTCGTTCCAGATCTTGAACGAGATCAACGCGCCCAGGATGGCAAAGGGCATCAGGAAGATCGGCCACCAGAGCCAGTTCAACCCCGTGAGGTAGCCGAGGCTCACGGATTGCAGCGCGGTGCCCAGGTAGGCGGATCCGTCCACGATACCCGAACAGGTCGCGGTGGCCTTGCGTCCGCCCAGGTCGGTGGCGGCCGTCCCGGCCATCAGCGAGGTGATGCCGACCGCGGCTGTGGTGATCAGCACGCCGGCCAGGCCGACCATGAACGGCGAGGAGTGCAGCGAAAAGGCCATGACGACGGCCATCACCAGCGCAAAAATGCAGAACAGACCGGTCGGCGGGCCCCGGCGCGATTGGAAGAACTTGTCCGAGACCAATCCGCCCGCGAAGCCGCCGGCGATGCCAAAGAAGCAGAGCAGCAGCCCCCAGTGCGCTACGAAAAATTCGGCGCCGGGCTGCTTGAATTCATTGCCGTAGATGAAATACCACTGGGTGATGCCGTTGCGGAGGACGCCGGAGGTCAGATTGGCCAGCGCGATCAGCAGCATCAGGGGGCTGAGAAGGGCTTTCTTGAGCAGGTCCGCAGTCGTGAGTTCCACATGCATGTATCCCGAGGAGGCGTCGTGGGTGTCGAACGGCGGAAAACCCGCTTCCTCCGGCGTGTCCTTGATAAGCCACCAGTCCAGCAACACCCAGAAGACCAGGATGAATGCGGGGATGAAGAACACGGCCCACGTCGCGTCGACCGGCTGGGTCTTGAGGGCGAAGACCTGCAGAATCAGGGCATGGAGCCAGCTCACTTTGCCCACCGGCCCCGCCTTCGTCATGTCGGCGATGGCCTGGCCCCAGTCGAAGGCAAAATAGATGCCAAAGGAGATGAGGGTGCCGAAGATGGCGCCGAAGACGCCGCGCTCCCGGACGTGGAACCAGTAGGCCTTGACCTTGATGATGGAAACCGCCCCGTAGCTCTGAAAATACATATTGACCGCGTACACGGCGGAGAACGCGAGCACCAGGTTCACCTTCAGGCGGTGCAGCACCACGAGATAGGTAAGCAGGCCGAGCGCGGCGTTCGCCAGAGCCGCGCCCAGGCCGGCGATGATGATGCCCTTTTTCCCGCCGATTTTGTCCACCAACGGCCCGTTGACGAGAAACGAGATGGCGTAGACAAACGTGCCCGCGCCGAAAATCCATCCAAAGTCCGCATTGGACATCGTGGCCCCCAGTGCGTTTTTTGCCACGACCAGATTGTAACGCCCCATGTACAGGAACGAGTACGTCATGCCTAGCGGGAACCAGTTGATGAAGCGCCGGATCATGAACCAGCCCCCGTGCTTGAGCGGGTTGTTGTAGAAATAGATGCCGATCACCACGAGCAGGCACAGGCCGACTAGACTCAGGGACATGGAAGGCGGGTGGCTTGAATTGGGGAGGATGGGGCGCCGGATCCTTCAGCGCGGGGGGATGCCGGGGATCGGCGATCCGCGGGCCATCAGGCATCGGCCGCCGGCCGCCTGCCTCCGGTCAAACCCGCCTCGATGGCGTCCGTCGCCGGGCCGGAAGCGGGGCGAAGGGCGGGCGGGGAGGGCGTCGTTCATGGTGGCAGCCGGGGCGTCGGCGCGGATCCTCGCAGGCGGCCCGTGCGGGTCAAAGGCTTTTCGTAGTGGACCCGGCGTTTTCGACATTGAGACTTGTGTGCTACTTTGCAGGCTCGGGCGCACTCAACCTCCAGTTCTCCACCATCCATGAAGATTGGGATACCGAAAGAAACCGCGGCCGGTGAAACGCGGGTCGCCTTCATTCCCGCCCTGGCCGGCGCACTGCTGCGCGACCAGCACGACCTCCTGGTCGAAAGCGGCGCCGGCCTTCGCGCCGGCACCAGCGACGAACAATACGTTGCCGCCGGGGCGAAGATCCTCGGCTCGGCGCGCGAACTCTACGATGCGGCCGACCTCGTCCTCAAGGTGCAGCCGCCCGCCCCCGCCGAGGCCGAGTTGCTGCGCGAAGGCACCGCTTACATCGGCTTCCTGGCACCCTTCAGCAACGCGGCGGTGCTGCAGGTCTTTGTCCGGCGCCGGATCACGGGCTACGCAATGGAATTCATCCCGCGCATCACCCGCGCGCAGGGCATGGACGCCCTCAGCTCGCAGGCGACGGTCGCCGGCTACAAGGCCGTGCTCATCGCCGCGGAGCGGATCGGCAAGATGTTTCCGCTGCTCATGACGGCGGCGGGTACGGTCACGCCCGCCACGGTGCTCGTGCTCGGCGCGGGGGTGGCCGGCCTGCAGGCCATCGCCACCGCCAAGCGCCTCGGCGCGCGGGTCGAGGCCTTTGATCCGCGGCCGGCGGTGCGCGAGCAGGTGAAGAGCCTCGGCGCCATGTTTGTGGAAATGGAGCTGCCGAAGGACGCCGAGACCGCCGGCGGCTACGCGAAGGAGCTTTCGCCCGAGTTCATCCAGAAGGAAATGGAGGCGATCGGCGCACGCCTGCCGAAGGTCGACGTCGTCATCTCCACCGCCCAGGTCTTCGGCAAGAAGGCGCCGCTGCTCGTCACCACGGACATGGTCGGCCGCATGCGGCCCGGCGCCGTGTTCGTGGACCTCGCCGCCGAGCAGGGCGGCAACTGCGAACTCACCCGGGCGGGCGAGACCGTCGTGCACCACGGCGTCGCCATCATCGGCGCCGTCAACCTGCCTGCCACCGTGTCCGCCGACGCCAGCGCGCTCTATGCCCGCAACTGTTTCAACCTCTTTCGTCACCTCTATCCCAAGCCCGAGGCCCAGCCCGATCCCGCGGACGAGATCGTCCAGGGCGCATGCCTGACCCGCGGGGGTGAGGTGGTCAACGAAACCGTACGCAAGTTTCTCAGCAACGCCCAAGGACGCCCATGACGCCTCTGCTCCTCGCCACCGCCGACGCGGCCCGGCACTTCACCCACACGCTGCCCCCGATGGATTTCAGCCGGTTGATGTTCTACCTGTTCATCCTGGTGCTGGCCGGCTTCCTCGGCTTTGAAGTCATCGGCCGCGTGTCGCCCACGCTGCACACGCCGCTGATGTCGGCCACGAATGCCATCTCGGGCATTTCGCTGGTCGGCTCGCTCGTGGCCGCCAGCGGCCAGTACAGCCTGACCAGCTCCATCCTTGGCATGATCGCGGTCTGCGCCGCGAGCATCAACGTGGTGGGCGGCTTCCTGATCACCGACCGCATGCTGAAGATGTTCAAGAAAAAGGACCGGGGGGTACGGAAATGACCACCGACATCAACATCGTCATCTCCGAGTGGACCTATCTCGCGGCCGCAGTCCTGTTCGTCCTCGGCCTGCGGGCGCTCAGCTCGCCCGCCACCGCACGCCGGGGCATGTTCCTGGCCGAGATCGGCATGGCCCTGGCTGTCGTCGGCACGCTGCTCTACACGCAGATCCTCACGTGGACCTACATCCTCGTCGGCGCGGTCGTGGGCTCGGCGATCGGCACGCTCATGGCGGTCTTCATGCCGATGACCGCGATGCCGCAACGGATCGCGCTCTCGCACTCGTTCGGCGCGCTGGCGGCCGTGCTCGTCGGCTGTTTCAAGTACATCGAGTACGGCGGCGAGGGCCTGGGCCGGCTGCGCATGACGGCCCTCGGCTTCGAGGTGCTCTTCGGCGCGCTGACTGTCACCGGCTCGCTGATGGCCTTCGGCAAGCTGCAGGAGCTGATCCGCGGCGCCCCCATCACCTACCGGGGCCAGAACATCTTCAACGTTGCCCTGTTCTTCACCACCATCGTCCTCTTCCTCTACCTGCTGTACGAACCCAATGCCGTCTGGGTGTTCTATACGATGATGGCGCTCGGCTTCGTCGTCGGCGTGCTCCTCGTCATGCCGATCGGCGGCGCCGACATGCCGGTGGTCATTTCGCTGCTCAACTCCTACGCCGGCCTCGCCGCCGCCGCCACGGGCATCGCCATCGACAACAAGGTGCTCATCATCGCCGGTTCGCTCGACGGCACCAGCGGCTTCTTCCTCTCGGTCCTCATGAGCCGCGCCATGAACCGCTCGTTCGCCAACGTGTTGTTCGGGGCGGTCGGCGCGGCCCCGGCCGGCGTCGACGCCGGCAAACCGGAGACGCGCACCGTCATCCGCTACACCCCGGAGGACGCGAAGCTCATCCTCGAAAGCGCCAACTCCATCATCATCATCCCCGGCTACGGCATGGCCGTGGCGCAGGCGCAGCACATCGTGCACGAGATGACGGAACTCCTTGTCAGCCGCGGCGCGACCGTGCGCTACGCCATCCATCCGGTCGCGGGCCGCATGCCCGGGCACATGAACGTGCTGCTCGCCGAGGCCGGCGTGCCCTACGAGATGTTGTTCGAAATGGACCACATCAACGATGACTTCCAGAACACCGACGTCGTCGTGGTGGTGGGCGCCAACGACGTCATCAACCCCGCCGCGCGCACCAAGAAACACAGCCCGCTCTACGGCATGCCCATCCTCAATGCCGACCAGGCGCGGCACGTCATCATTCTCAAGCGCAGCATGGGGGCCGGTTTCGCCGGCGAGGACAACGAGCTGTTCTACGATCCGAAGACGATGATGGTGCTGGGTGACGCCAAGCAGACGCTCACCCACATCGTGCAGCACCTGAAAAAATAACCGCCGGCGTTTTTCACCCTGCGCGACGGTCGCGCAGGGATATTCGTTCCGCCCGGTTTGCCTTCGATGGGCAAAGCCGCATTGGTGCGACTCAATCGTCCATGAGATTCCTGCTCCTTTCCGGTCCGTTGGGGGTTTCCCGAAGATCCTCCTTGGTATTTGTCCAATTGCCAGCCATCACCCTGGCGGTGGCGGCGGGAGCTGCCACCGGCTTCGGCTGTTCGGTCTGCGGCTGCTCCCTCAGCTCCGACTGGGCGGCGCAGGGCTATAGCATGATGCCCGGCCTGCAGGCCGCCGTGCGCTACGAATACTTCGAGCAGTCCGACCTGCGCAGCGGCACGCAGGACGCGGACCGTGCGACGTTCTCGTTTCCCAACGACCAGGAAATCCAGCAGAGCACGTTGAATCGGAACGCCTGGCTCGATCTGGATTACGTCGGGAGTCCCGCCTGGGGCGTGATGGTCCAGCTGCCCTGGTACGATCGTTTTCACAGCACAGTCGCGGCCAGCGACACAGCGGTGTCGGCCTCGCGGGCCAGCGGTCTGGGCGATGTGCGGCTTCTCGGGCGCTACCAGCATTTCGGCGTGCACGACAGCTATGGCCTGCAATTCGGCCTGAAGCTGCCGACCGGCCGGATTGGCCAGGATTTCGCCACCGGGCCCCAGGCCGGCGCCCCGCTGGACCGCGGACTGCAGCTCGGCACGGGCACCACCGATGTTCTGGCCGGAGCTTCCTATTTCACCCGGCCGCGCGATTTTCTTGGCTGCTTTGTCCAGGTCATGCTCGACCAGCCGCTCGCCGCCAAAGACGGATTTCGCCCGGCCGCCAGCCTCGCCCTGAACGGCGGGGTGCGTTACCTGAACCCGGGATGGCTGACGCCGCAGGTGCAGCTCAATGTTCGCTGGGATGGCCGCGAGTCTGGCATCAACTCCGACCGGGCCAACAGTGGCGGTACGATGATCTACGTCAGCCCGGGCCTGACGGCCGACCTGGGACGCCGTCTGCACGCGGTCACCTTCGTGCAGCTGCCGCTCTACCAGCGGGTGAACGGCCTGCAGCTCGAACCGCGCTGGCTTCTCTCCCTTGGTTTCCGCTATGAATTATGAAGGCGGCGTAAAGACGGAAAGCCGGTGAAAGTTCTCTGGACAGCCGCCGATTTCTGCGCAGTAGTACGAAACGCAGGCACGGAGACTCGTAATCCGGCAGCGATGTTTTTTGAGAGCGCCAGCTTTCCGACCAATTAGCCCACGGTCGGCGCGATGGATAAGAAAAGTGTATGCATAGGGGATGTAATAACTTTTCTGGACAGCCGCGTCGCCCGTGGGCTTTTCATTGCGACCGCCTTCCGCAGGCGATAGCGCGGCGCGCTGGAATCATGGGCGGTGATCACCCGGCCCGGGCGCGCTCATCGGCCCGACTTGCGCCGGGGCGTCTCGTCGGCGGCCAACGTGTCCCGCTGCTGGCACACCGGCTCCGGAGATCTCACTCTGGAGCGGTTTGGCGCGCGGCATGCGCGGAATAAGCCCTATGGATTCCAACCGGCTCACTGTTATGTCGCGCCAGGTCGTCGCCGAGGCGCAAAACCAGGCCCGCCGTCGTTCCAACAACGAGGTGGACACTTGGCACCTGCTCGCGGCTTTGCTCGGGCAGGAAGGTGGCATCGTGCCGGCGCTGGTCGAGAAACTCGGCCTGACGGTGAGCGCCCTGCAGCTCGCGCTCGAACGCGAGCTCGACCGCCTGCCCAAGGTTTCCGGCAGCGTCGATGTGTCCAAGATCTACGTCACCCAGGCCGTCAACGAGGTGTTCACCCGCGCCGAGGAGGCGGCGGCGAAACTCAAGGACGAGTACGTCAGCACCGAGCACCTGTTGCTCGGCCTTGTCGACGTGGCCAAGCCCGAGGGGCTGAAAAAGTATTTCAAAAGCTTCGGCCTCGACCGCGCCAAGGTGCTGAAGGCCCTCGCTGAAATCCGCGGCAACCAGCGCGTGACGTCCGACAATCCCGAGGGCACCTACCAGGCGCTCGAGAAGTACGGCATCGACCTCGTGCAGCAGGCAAGGCTGGGCAAGCTCGACCCGGTCATCGGCCGCGACGACGAGATCCGCCGCACCATCCGCATCCTGTCGCGCAAGACCAAGAACAACCCCGTGCTCATCGGGGAGCCGGGCGTGGGCAAGACCGCCATCGTCGAGGGCCTGGCGCAGCGCATCCTGCGCGGCGACGTGCCCGAGGGGCTCAAGGACAAGACCATCTTCGCCCTCGACATGGGGTCGCTGCTGGCCGGCGCGAAGTACCGCGGCGAGTTCGAGGAACGCCTGAAGGCCGTGCTCAACGAGATCAAGCAGAGCAACGGCCGCATTCTCCTTTTCATCGACGAACTGCACACCATCGTCGGCGCCGGCAAGGCCGAGGGCGCCATCGACGCCGGCAACATGCTCAAGCCCATGCTCGCCCGCGGCGAGCTGCACTGCATCGGCGCCACCACGCTCGACGAATACCGCCGGCACCTCGAGAAGGACGCCGCGCTCGAGCGCCGCTTCCAGCCCGTGCTGGTCGACCAGCCGAGCGTCGAGGACGCCATCTCGATCCTGCGCGGCCTGCGCGAGCGCTTCGAGGTGCACCACGGCGTGCACATCCAGGACAACGCACTCGTCAGCGCCGTCGTCCTGTCCAACCGTTACATTTCCGACCGTTTCCTGCCCGACAAGGCCATCGACCTCGTCGACGAGGCGTGCGCGATGATCCGCACCGAGATGGACACGATGCCGGCCGGGCTTGACGAGCTCACGCGGCGCGTGCTCCAGCTCGAGATCGAGGAGGCCGCGCTGAAGAAGGAGAAGGACGAGGCCAGCCGCCAGCGCCTCGAAGCGCTGCGCAAGGAACTCGCCGACCTGCGCGAGCAGGCCAATGCGCTCAAGGCGCGCTGGGAGGGCGAGAAAAAGGCTGTCGGCAAGGTGCGGAAGGTGCGCGAGGAGATCGAACGGGTGAAGCTCGAGATGGAGCGCGCCGAGCGCGCCTACGACCTCAACCAGCTCGCCGAGCTCCGCCACGGCCGCCTGCCGCAGCTGGAGCGCGAACTTGCCGCCCTGGAGAAGAAGGGCGGTGAACGGGCGCTGCTGAAGGAGGAGGTCTCGCAGGACGAGATCGCCGAGGTCGTCGCCAAGTGGACGGGCATTCCCGTGACCCGGCTCATGGAGGGCGAGAAGGACAAGCTGTTGCGCCTCGAGGAGGTGCTGCACCAGCGCGTCATCGGCCAGGACGAGGCCGTGCAGCTCGCGGCCGAGGCCATCCTCCGCGCACGCTCCGGCATCAAGGATCCGCGCCGGCCCATCGGCAGTTTTCTGTTTCTCGGCCCGACGGGCGTGGGCAAGACCGAACTGGCCAAGACGCTGGCCGAGTCGCTTTTCGATTCCGAGGCCGCGCTCATCCGCATCGACATGTCGGAGTACATGGAGAAGCACGCGGTCTCGCGGCTCATCGGCGCGCCGCCGGGCTATGTCGGCTACGACGAGGGCGGCCAGCTCACCGAGGCCGTGCGCCGCAAGCCATATTCGGTCATCCTCTTCGACGAGATCGAGAAGGCGCACCCGGACGTGTTCAACGTGCTGCTGCAGGTGCTCGATGACGGGCGCATCACCGACGCGCAGGGCCGCACCGTCGATTTCAAGAACACCGTCATCATCATGACGTCCAACCTCGGCAACCGCTTCCTGCTGGAGGGTGTGACGGGCGACACGATTCCCGAGAGCGTGCGTGAAAGCGTGATGACCGAGGTGCGCCGCGCGTTCCGCCCGGAATTTCTCAACCGGATCGACGAGACCATCCTCTTCAAGCCGCTGACGCTCGACGAGATCACGCAGATCGTCGACCTGCTGCTGGCCGACCTGAACCGGCGCCTCGCCGACCGGCGTGTGACCGTGAAGCTCGACGCGAAGGCGAAGGAGTGGGCGGCGGAGAAAGGCTACGATCCGGTGTATGGCGCGCGGCCGCTCAAGCGGTTTCTGCAGCGCCAGATCGAGACCAAGCTGGCCCGCGCGCTCATTGCCGGCGAGGTGGCGGAGAATTCCACCGTCACCTTCAAGGTCAAGGGCGACGAGCTGGTGATGGGGTAATGTAGCCGGGGGCGGCGACCCCGGCCATCGGTCTTGTGATGTAGCTGGGGGCGTCGACCCCGGCTATCGGTCGGTCTTGGTAGTAAGCTGACGGCTTGCGCCCATCGACGAGCCAGTACCAAGGTCTCATTATGAGTGAGCACCAGCATCTCAAAAGGCTTCAGTGTGTCTGGGTGAAAAGTCCGGTATATTTCATTACAACGTGTGTGGCGAAGCGTCGTCCCCTGCTCGCGAGTGACATGGCACATTCCATTCTTCAGGAAGAATGGCGCGGATTATCTGTCCAACATGGCTGGGCAGTCGGTCGCTATGTCGTCATGCCCGACCATGACCATTTTTTTCTCAGACCATTACTGGATGGTGCAAAACCTATGTCTGAAGTCGTTGGCAGATGGAAGGAATGGACGGCGAAACGACTGCTGCGCGCACTCGGCGAACCTGCCCCGCTCTGGCAACCGGAATTCTTCGATCATGTTTTACGATCTGCAGAATCGCTCGCCGAGAAATGGATGCATGTCCAAGAAAATCCGGTGCGAGCGGGATTGGTTACCAGGGTTGAGGATTGGCCCTGGGCAGGCTCGATCGATTTCGAAGTCATTTAAGGGCTGAAGTCGTTGATCTCGGCAACATCTGCCGACCCGGGGTCAGCGACCCCGGCTACATGTCCAAAGTCGAGCCAGCGGACCGGCGGGACCAGGCGCCGGAGCGGTTCCTTTCTTCTTTGCCTCCCGGCGTCTTTGCGCGAGATTCATTCCGCATGCCCGCCGAACCGATCCGTTACTGGCACCGCGCCAAAAAGACCGTCGAAACCGAGCAGATCTACGGCGAGCGCTGGCTGCGCTGGGCCTATGAAAACCCGGTCGGGCGGCTGGCGCTGTGGCTGGTCGTGCGGCGGGCGGCCTATTCCCACTTCTACGGCTGGCGGATGAACAAGCGGATCAGCTCGCACCAGATCCTGCCGTTCATTGTCGCCTACAATCTCGACGTCGAGGAGTTCGCCAAGTCGGCCTTTGTTTTCAAGACCTTCAACGAATTTTTCTGCCGCGCGCTCAAGCCGGAGGCGCGGCCGATCGCGCCGGACCCGCGGGTGGCGGTGCTGCCGGCGGATGGGCGGCACCTCGTGTTCCCCAATGTCAATTATGCCGACGGATTTTACGTCAAGGGCGCAAAGTTCACGCTCGCCGAACTGTTCGGTGAAGCGCAGCTGCCGCCGGAGCAGCAGGTGCTGGCCCGGCGCTTTGCGGGTGGCGCGATGCTCATCTCGCGCCTCGCGCCGGTGGACTATCACCGGTTTCATTTTCCGGTAGGCGGCAGGGCGGGTGAGTCCCGACTCATCAACGGCTGGCTTTACTCGGTCCATCCAATCGCGCTGCGACGCAATCTCCACTACCTCGTCGAAAACCGGCGCATGGTGACGCTCATGGAGTCATCCCGGTTCGGCACGGTGGCGATGGTCGAGATCGGCGCGACGGCCGTGGGCCGCATCCTGCAAACGTTCATTCCCGGACGTGACGTCGCCAAGGGCGAGGAGAAGGGTCTGTTTTCCTTTGGCGGTTCCTGCGTCATCACGCTGTTTGCCCGCGACCGCATCCGGTTCGATGCCGACCTCGTCGAACAAAGCGCGCAGTATCGCGAGACTTATGCGAAGATGGGCGACCGGCTGGGCATGCTCCTGCACGAGTTTTGACCGGTCGGCGAACCAGGTGCTACGGATGGGTCATGGTTCTCCGTCGCCGTCACCGGGTCATATTTTGAGTCGGTCGGTTGCATCGCGGGTCAAGTGGGGTTACTTGCCCCGTTTACTCCAGTTAACAACCAGGTTTTCAACGCATCTGCCATGAACCCGAAGTTTGCCAGCTATGCCCACCCGGAGGTCCTCGTCGACGGCGACTGGCTCCAGGCCCACCTCACCGATCCCGGCATCCGCATCGTCGAGAGCAACGAGGACGTCCTGCTCTACGACACCGGCCACATTCCCGGCGCCGTGCACATCGACTGGCGCGGCGACCTGCAGGACAACACCGTGCGCGACTACGTCCTGCACGAAGCCTTCGCCGCGGTCTGCTCCAAGAACGGCATCACGCCGGACACCACCGTCATCTTCTACGGCGACAAGTCCAACTGGTGGGCGGCCTACGCACTGTGGGTTTTCCGCCTCTTCGGCCACACCAAGGTGAAGCTGCTCGATGGCGGCCGGGACAAGTGGCGCAGCGAGGGTCGGCCCCTGACGCGGGAGAAGCCGAGTTTTCCGCCCACCCAGTATCCCGTGCCACCCAAGCGCTACGACAAGGAAATCCGCGCGTTCTACGACGACACCCTTGCGCAGATGCAGGCGAAGAAGCCGTTGATCGATGTGCGCTCGCCGGGCGAGTTTCGCGGGGAGATCACGCACATGCCCGAGTATCCGCAGGAGGGCGTGCTGCGCGGCGGGCACATTCCCGGGGCGAAGGGCGTGCCGTGGAAGACCGCGGCCAACGACGACGGCACATTCAAGACCTGCGATGAGCTGCAGGAAATCTACACCGATAAACTCGGCCTGAGGCCCGACACCGACATCATCGTCTACTGCCGCATCGGCGAGCGTTCCAGCCACACCTGGTTCGTGCTCACCTATCTGCTCGGCTTCACCCGGGTGCGCAACTACGACGGCTCGTGGACCGAATGGGGCAACCGGGTGCTCGCGCCGATCGAAAAGGGCGCGTAGCGATTTCGGATACAGGATACCGGAAAGGGTTTGCGGGCGCCTTGCCTGGGGCTTTCCGAAATCCGGTAACCGCCATCCGCGATATGAGCTATCCGCCCAATCTCGCCGGGATCGTGGATCTCTTTGACGCGCTTTCCGACGAAGAGAAGCGCGAAAACCTCATTGCCTACGCGGACGGCGCGCCCCGCTGCGCGCCGCGACCCGGCGAAACCTACGCTCTCGAGGACGTGCGCAAGGACGAGGAGTGCACGGACACCGTCGGGGTGTTTCTGCAGATCGACGCCGGCCGGCACGCGCATTTCCGCATCTCCCTCGGCCCGCATGTGCAGACGCTCACCCGGGCGATGACGGCCATCCTCTGCCAGGGTTTGGACGGCGCCACGCCCGAGGAGGTCATGGAGGTGCCGCAGGACTTCGTGCCGAAAATCGTCGGCGGCCAGCTCGTGCGGCTGCGCAGCCAGACAGTCTATTACATTCTCACGCGCATGAAGAGCGTGTGCAAAGTCTGGCTCAACCGCGAACGGGCCGTCGTTGATCTTGGATAGCGGAAACCGGAGACCGGATAGTAAAGCCCGACATGCGGATTCCGGATGCAGGATATCGGAAACCGCATAACCTTTCCACCTTGCGTCGGGCTCTCCGGTTTCCGCAATCTAGTGTCCGAAATCGGAACGCCCGGGTGGTGGAATTGGCAGACACGAGGGTCTTAGAAGCCCTTGCCGAAAGGCTTGTCGGTTCGAGTCCGGCCCCGGGCACTTTGGAAATTCGAGAGCGGATACCGGAAACCGGATAGCAGGGACAAGCCGCCGGGGCATTCTTGCGGAGCGCTGGCGCCATTTCATGGCGGGTTTGCGTTGGACTGCGGATTGCCCGTAGCGTTGGGAACTCCCCGCATGGATACCGGAAGCAATCCTTCGTCGGCAACGTCCACTCCGGCGTCGGCGTCGTGGCTTTCCGCCTGGCCCGACGCGCTGGCCCTCGCCGGCGGACTGGCCCTGGCGTGGGGACTCAAGTGGCAGGTGCGCGACCTCGTGTGGAGCTTGTGGCTCTCGAGCCTGCTCGTCGGTTACGCCATGATCGTGTGGACTATCTTCGGGCCGGTGCTGTTTGCTGAGCGCGCGGTCGCGGCCAACGATACGTCACCCCTGGCCCGGACGGCGCTCGGCGGGGCCGTCCTGCTTGGCGGGCTGTTCCTGCTGGCGTTCTTCACGTTCCACTTCGGCATGTTCCATTACGTGCATTCCATCTTCCTTAACGTCTTTTTCCCGGTGTTCGACGGCCCGGCCAAGGGCTTTCCGTCGCTGCCGCTCTACCTGCACGTCCTGCGCGCGTACTGGCCCTTCGTGCTCGTCGCCGCGGTGGCCGAACGCGGGGCGTTCCGGCGGCCGGCACCGCTGCTGGTGGGCCTCGGGGCTGGCACGGCCGGCGGGCCGGCGGCGAAGAAGGCCGGCGACGGCTTCGTGCAACCCTACAAGAACGTCGTGCGCATGCACCTGCTGATCTTTTTCTTCGCATTCGCCCACTTCGCCCGGCTGGAGAATTTCTTCGTCTATGCGGTCGTGTACGCCGTCTACTTTTTCCCGTGGCGGCTGGTGAAAAAGGCGAAGCCCGACACCGCGGCAGTTTGAGCACTCGCGCTAAATTCCGGGATGCGGCGAGATAAGCCGGCCGGCTGAAAGGTCAACCCGCCCGGAGGTTGGGTTCCACCGCCTGCTTTCCGAAGCGGCGTTCCCATGCAAACAGGTATTGCTGCGCCAGGCCGGCATACGGCCCGAAATGCACGCGGCCGAAATGCGCGATCTGCTGCGGCGTCCAGCCGGCGAGCCCGTAGCGCGTCCCCATCGCCTTGATGATCCAGACGTCGACCGGAAATGCCTCGAGCCGGCCCGCGCCGAAGAGCAGCACGCAGTCGGCCACCTTCTCGCCCACGCCGGGCAGTTCGCGCAGCCGTTCCTTGGCCTCGGCGTAGGGCAGCTTCTCCACCTGATCCAGCCAGTCCGGCCGCTCGGCAAGGAACTTGGCGGACTGTTGCACGTAGCGCGCGCGGAAGCCGAGCAGGCAGGCCCGCAGGTCTTCCTCACTCACCATGGCAAGCTCGGCCCACGTGGGCAGGCGATGAATCCCCGACACGATGGCGCGCCCGTGCCGCCGGGCCAGCAGCTCGACCATCTGCCGGATCTGGACGATCTGCTTGGTGGCGCTGCAGAGAAAGCAGAGCAGCGTCTCGCCCAGCGGCTGCCGTAACAGGCGCAGGCCGCGAAACGCCTCGCAGCAGTGCGCCAGGTGCGGATCGCTCCGCCAGGGCAGGGCGTCGGCCAGCTGGGCGAAGCTGACCGTCGCCGCAAAATATTGCGGCAGCTTGTGCGCGACCGCGTCGGCGAGGGTCTGCGGCGCGGACCACAACAGACCGCCTTGCTCGGACGGCTTGAGCCGCGCCACGCAGTCGGACCACCCGCCCTGCCAGACGCCGTCGGGCGTGCGGGCCCAGCGGAAGGTCTGGCCGCCGTCGAGCACCTCGGCGAGCACGGCGGGCGAGGGCGCCTCGGGCAGGGCAAGCCCGTTCGATGAATTCAAGGCAAGCGGCTGCCAGTCAGACCAGACGAGAAACGAAGGCATGGCGATGAGAGCGCATCATGACGACGGATCCCGGTCTCCGGAGCAATCGCGGAAGCAAAGCTTGATTTTCAGGCGAACATGGGTCGCGATTCCGGGTCACTCACTTATCGTGCCCCGCATGCAGCCCAGCACCTACACCCGCGGCGAAGAGATTGCCAACAGCCTGACACACGGTCTCGGCGTGGCCTTGAGCCTGGCGGGCCTGAGCGTGCTCGTGACGCTGGCGGCGCTGCACGGCGACGCCTGGACGGTGGTGAGCTGCGCGGTGTTCGGCACGTCGCTCGTGCTGCTCTACGCGGCCTCGACGCTGTACCACGCGCTGCGGGCGCCGCAGGTGAAACGGTGGCTGCGCGTGTTCGACCACGCGGCGATCTTCCTGCTGATCGCGGGTACCTATACGCCGTTCCTGCTGGTCAGCCTGCGCGGGCCGTGGGGCTGGAGCCTGTTCGGCGTGATCTGGGCGCTGGCGGTGGCGGGCATCATGCTGAAGCTGTTTTTCACGGGGCGGTTCCGTCTCCTGTCGACGCTCATCTACCTTTTCATGGGCTGGCTCGTGCTCGCCGCCTTCAAACCGCTGGTGGCGGCGCTGCCGCACGGCAGCCTGATGCTGCTGCTCGCCGGCGGCGTGGCCTACACCGCCGGCACGCTGTTCTACATGTGGAAACGCCTGCCCTATCACCACGCGGTGTGGCACCTGTTCGTGCTCGCCGGCAGCGTCTGCCACTTCTTCGCTGTATTCGGCAGCGTCGTGCCGCGGGGCGTGTAGGGTGACGCGCTCCGCGCAGGTTCAGGATTCGGAGTTCAGGGTTCTGGGTTAAGCGTAAACAGCCGTTCCGTCGCTGCAACGCAGCCATCAACCCTGAACCGTGAACTCCGACTCTGAGCTTACGGTTTTCCCGGCAGCTCCCAGAGGAAGCTTTCCTTCGCGATCAGCGTTTTGCCGTCGGCCGCCAGCAGACGCAGCTGCCACGCCACCGGACGTGACTTGGCGCCCGGCCAGTCGGTGCCGGTGAGACCGAGCTGGTAGAGCGGACTGCCGGCGGTAACGTCGGAGGGGAAGGTGTATGTCTTCGTTTCGGGCGAGGCCGGCATGATGACCTGCAATTCGAACTTCGCGCCCGCCAGCGGCGTGCCGTTGTTCTTCAGCCGGACGAGCCAGTAGAAGCCGGCGCGCGACCCGGGCTGCGAGCGCAGCACGATGACGCCGCCGGTGTTCTCCTTCCCGTCGAGGTACTCGCTTATGCGCTGGAACGACGCGGCGTCGCGCCAGCCGGTGAACACCCGCACGATCTCCGGGCCGGCGGCGCGGATGGCGGCGGGCAGAAACAAGAGCAACAGGAAACTGAGCGAAGAGAGGCGCAAGAAACGGCCCATGCGCGGAAGGATGACGGGCAAGTCCGACCGGCACAAGGGCGCAGAGCGGAGTACACGCGGGATAGGAAAGACGTTCCGCTCATTTCTTCAGATACACATTCTTGTACTGGTGGATGCCGAGCAGCGCCGGCTGCCAGTTTTTCACCGCCGGGTGGCAGAGGAAAACGCGCGTGCCGAAAAAAACCGGCACGACGGGGGTCTCGTCCATGAGAATCGCCTCGGCCTGCTGATAAAGCTCGTTGCGGCGCGGGGGATCCTGCTCCGCGCCCGCCGCCCGGACCAGCCGGTCGTAGCCGGGACTGGCCCAGCCGGTGGAGTTGTTGCCGCCATCCGCCGTGAACAGCTCGAGGTAGGTGCTTGGGTCGACGTAATCGCCGATCCAATGGGCGTAGGAAATGTCGTAGTTGAGCTGACGCTCGTCATTGAGCCACACGCGCTGCTCCTTGTTGGCGAGGGTGACCTCGATGCCGAGTTCGCGCCGCCACATCTGCTGCACGGCCTCGAGCAGCCGCTGGTTGAGTTCCAGGGTGGCAAACTGGATTTCCAACTTCGGAAATCCGTGGCCGCCGGGATAACCCGCCTCCGCGAGCAGCTGCCGGGCGGCGGCGAAATCGTCAGGGATCGCCGCGCGGGCGGTGTAGCCGGCAGTGCCGGGCGGCGTCAAACAGTGCGCGGGCTGCTGGCCGCCAAGCGCCACGTCGCGCACCAGCGCGTTGCGGTCGATCGCGCGGGCGAGCGCCTGGCGCACGCGTCGGTCGGTGAAGGGTGCCCGCCGGACATTGAGGCGCAGGAAGGCGGTGTCGAGGAACGGGTCGATCCGCAGGACGGCCGGGTTATCCCGGCGGTAGGCGGCGATCTTTGACAACGGCACATCGGAGGTGAGGTGCAGCTGCCCGGCGCGGAAGGCGGCCTCCTGCGTCGAAGTGTTCTCGATCGGATAAAAGACCATGCCATTCAGCCGGACGTGGCGCGCGTCCCAGTAATGCGGATTGCGCACCACGACGACGCGGCTGCCGGGCGTCCATTCCTTCAGGATGAACGGCCCGTTGCAGACCAGGTTCTCCGGCCGCGTCCACGGCACGGCGCGATCGTCGAACCGGCCGAGCTTCTCAATGCTGGCGCGGTGCGCCGGGAACCACGCAGGAAGCGTGGCTGCCGAGGCGAGGTAGGGCGCGGGTCGCTCGAGGGTGAACTCGAGCGTGTAGTCATCGAGGGCGCGCACGCCGACCTGCGCGAAATCGGTCACCCGGCCGGCATTGAAGGCCTCGGCGTTTTTCAGCGGATAGAGCACGTAGGCGTACTCCGAGGCGAGTGGCGGCGCCAGGGCGCGATGAATTCCAAAGACGCAGTCCTGCGCCGTAAGCGCGTCGCCGTTGCTCCAGCGGGCGTCATGCCGTAGGTGAAACCGCCAGACCAGTCCGTCGGCGGAGGTTTCCCAGCGCTCGGCGAGCGCCGGCACGGGCAGCGACGTCTGTTCGTCGATGCCGGTCAGGCCCTCGAACAGCGCCAGCACGATGTTGAAGTCGTTGAACGAGACGACAACATGCGGGTCAAGATCGCGCGGCTCGGAGCCGTTGCCGAGGTGCAGCACCTGTTCGCGGATGCCCGTTTCGGCCGGCGTTTCGCGACGGGCGCAGCCAGCCGCCAGCAGGCTGACGGCGACGGATCGCCACGCGAAGCGAAGGAGCTGTCGGTAAGGGCGCATCATGACCGCGCGCAATGAAACACGGGGCGCGCTTTCCGCCAAGGGCTGTTTTTGAGGTCGCGGCCCCGCCGCCGCCCGCGCAGAACCTTTCCGGACCGATTGTTTCTAATAAAAACGCCACCCGCGCGTGATATGAGGAGTCAACCGCCTGTGAATCCGGACCCATCACCGTCCGCCCGCTCCCATGAAGACGCCGCGTTTGTGCGCACCGCCGTCGAACAATACCAGGCTCCGCTCCTGCGTTACGCCACGCGTCTGGTCAACGATCCCGACCGGGCGCGCGACGTGGTGCAGGACACGTTCGTCCGCCTCATGGCCCAGCCGACCGCCACGGTCGACAGCCACCTGGCCGA
>Ga0265322_10000334_pt1 | contig 19870 bp, 19 predicted proteins | sample 41222metaG_FD_193584 | JGI IMG/M metagenome (GOLD analysis project Ga0265322, IMG submission 193584) | Rhizosphere microbial communities from Carex aquatilis grown in University of Washington, Seatle, WA, United States - 4-12-22 metaG | ecosystem: Host-associated > Plants > Roots > Rhizosphere...
CGTCAATGCGTCTCATGACCGCTTGTTTCGTTTGCGGATCGACAAGGTAATTTCCCGGCTCAATACCCTGTTGGTCGACAACTTTTGCAAGCAAATACGTTTTTCCGTCTTTACCTTGCATTTCTTCGGCTCGTTGAATGGAAATTGCCGGAGGCGAGAACGGTTTATCAAGAGCGATTTCTTTCGATTGACTTTCATTCAACAGCAACATCGTTACACCGACCACCGCGGCCGATGTGACGACTCCGACCAGCATCGCAAATTGTTGTTTGCTTGGCGTAGAACCGAGAAGGTGTCCGGTTTTCAGGTCCTGTGCCGTTGTTCCCGCATTGCTGATTGCGATACAAACCGTGGCTCCGATGACAAGTGCGAGATACGTATATTCCTGACCCGTCCAGCCGACTGCGAGAAAAATCAAACATGTACCCATCAACACGGCAATCGTCATGCCGGAAAGCGGGCTTGAAGATGATCCGACAATGCCGGTGATCCTTGCGGAAACGACCGAAAATAAAAATCCAAACACGACGATCAAGAAAGCACCGAGGACATTCACGTGAAATGTCGGCACAAGCCAGATGAAAATAACCAGTGCGAGTGAACCCAACCCCACAACCGTAATCGGCGTATCCCGTTCCGTTCTTAATACGGTTCCGGTATGGTCGACTCCCATCCTTTCGCCGGTCAGTTGTTTGATTGATGCGGTGATGGAATCCCAAATCGCAGGAAATGCGCGGAACAATCCGACAATGCCGCCGGTTGCAACGGCTCCCGCACCCATATACTTCACATAATTTCGCCAGATATCCGTCGTGCTCATCTCACTGATCGGCACAGTTCCCGGATAAATCGCCTGAGGAACGTGAGCACCGACGAACGCGATGATCGGCGAAATCACGAACGAGGCAAGCAATCCGCCGCCGACCATAATCAATGACGTCTGCCAGCCGATAATATAACCGACGCCCATCAATTCCGGCGCCACGTCCATTCCGATCGACGAGCCGGGATAAAACGAAAAATCTCTTGCGATCGACGGTTTCCAAAATCCGAATAACGTCGGTAACCCTTTCCAGAGCGCACCGAGACCGATTCCCTTAAAAATTTTTGCGGCAGATGTTCCGCCGACTTCTCCGGCTTTAATGATTTCCGCACAAGCTGTCCCTTCCGGAAATCGCAGGTTGCCATGTTCTTTCACAATGAGATAACGGCGAAGCGGAATCATCATCAATACACCGAGCACGCCGCCGGTCAAAGCAATCAACAACGTGATCGACATCTTCAGCGGAAATCCCAAAAATATCAAAGCGGGAATCGTAAATACCACTGCCGCGGCAATCGATTCTCCGGCAGAACCGACCGTCTGCACGATATTATTTTCGAGGACGGTGTTGCCACGCATTTTCTTAAGAATCGTAATCGCCATGACTGCGATCGGAATCGACGCGGAGGTCGTTAAACCGACACGAAGACCGAGATACACCGACGCCGCCCCAAAAACGATGCCGAGTATCGATCCAAGAACTAATGACCGGAATGTCGCTTCGGCGGGAGATTGATCGGCAGAAATATACGGTTTGAAATTTTCCAGCGCAGATGATATTTTTCCCGAAGAACTTTCAGCGGATGACGTCATTTGCCCTCATTGAAATTGTTGAAAAATATTGGAACGTGATACAACATTCCAGCTATGGTTGATTAGGAAAAATTCAACATAGAGAAAATTTGGGGGAAATGCAACAGAATCAGAGATAATATCGCACAATCGGCCGCGCTTTCGACCAGCGCCGTTCTTCGACAAATTCTGCTTTTTTAAATGCGGAAAGAAAGCCCGTCCACGCAAATGCGGCCGGCATATTATCCGAATACGGAATGATGGGATACGCTTCAAGAATTTTAACGCCCTGTTTCTTACACTGTGCAACGACGCCTTTCAGAATTTCCGAGGACAATCCACGGCGTCTGTATTCTTTGACGATGAAGAAACAAACAATCGACCAGACCGGTTTATCGTCGATGGGTTTGAGAACTCTCGCGTTTTCCAATTTTGCATACACTTCTCTTGGGGCAACGGCACACCAAGCAATCGGTTTTCCCTCGGCATATGTAAGAATACCAACCTGTTCCTTTTGCGAAACAAGCTTTTTCATAGCACGTTTGTTGCCTTTTCCTTTTTGTTGCTCAAATTGTTTCTTCGGCAACCGCCACGACATGCACCAACATCCCCCGCACGCTCCCCGTTCACCCAATACCGTTTCAAAATCGCTCCACCGTTTCGCCTCTAACGGTTGAAATACCAGCTTCGGCTTCACCGGAAGTTTACCTGCCATCGGTTATTCCTTTTTCGACCTCGGCCATTTTTTCAGTCAATTCATTCCATCGATAATAAGCATTTTCAAGATTCTTTTTGAGATCGGTATACTCATGTGCCGTCTTTTTCGCTTCCTTATCATGCTTATAAAATTCCGAATCTAACATCATCTCTTCGATTTCTTTCTTCCGCGATTCCATTTTTGCAATTTCTTTTTCCACTTTTTCGAATTGATCTTTATACGGTTTTAACAAATTATACCGTTCACGACGCAGGTCGGCTTCCATCCGCTTTCTCTCTTTATCGGAAAGATTGGATTTTCCTGCAACCGTGATAGGTTTTGTCTCACGCTCCGATTTTTTCTTTTCCAGATAATCGGAAACGTTGCCGAGGAATGTGCGGATTCCCGTCGTGTTGATCTCGAGAACCTTGTTCACAAGCGGATCGAGAAATGCGCGGTCGTGCGAAACGATGACATACGTTCCATCGTATTCCAGCAACGCTTCCTGCAGAACGTTTTTCGAACGCATGTCGAGATGGTTGGTCGGTTCATCCATAATAAGAAAGTTCGCCGGCTGAAGCAGCATTTTTGCAAGGGCGAGCCGGCTCTTTTCACCGCCGGAAAGAACGCCGACTTTCTTAAAGACATCGTCACCGTGAAATAAAAACGATCCGAGAATCGTTCTGAGCTTCTTGCGGATTTCTCCGGTGGCAACTTCATCGACAATTTGCAACGCATCTTTCGTGAGATCGAGCTCTTCCGCCTGATGCTGGGCGAAATATGCCGGGATGACATTGTAACCGACCGTTCGTGTCCCGGCAGTCATCGGCTCGACGCCGGCGACAATGCGGGAGAACGTCGACTTTCCCGCGCCATTCACTCCGACCACGGCAATCCGGTCACCCCGTTCAAGAATATAATTCAAACCTTCAAACACTCTTTTGGAACCGTACGATTTGGCAACATTCTTCAACTCCATCACCATTTTCCCGCTTTGCTGCGGTTGTGGAAAATGAAAATGAATTTCCTCTTCATCATTTTCAATTGCGATCATATCGACTTTTTCCAACGCCTTGATTCTGCTCTGCACCTGCCGCGCTTTTGTCGCTTTATAACGGAACCGCTCGATGAATTCCTGCGTATGCTTCAATTGTTTCTGCTGATTCTTAAACGCGTTCACCTGCTGTTCTTTCCGAACGAGCCGTTCCCGTTCGAAAAATGAATAATTGCCGGAATACATTTCCATTTTTCCGGAACTGAGTGCAAGAGTTGTCGTCGTGAGACTGTCAAGAAATGCACGATCATGGGAAACGAGAATAATGGCGCCGTTATAATTGTGAAGATATTCTTCCAGCCATTGCAATGATTCGATGTCGAGATGGTTGGTCGGTTCGTCGAGCAAAAGGACGGACGGTTCCTTCAACAATAATTTGGCAAGAGCGATTCGCATCTGCCAGCCGCCGCTGAATTCTTCCGTCTGGCGATCAAGATCCGGAATCGAAAACCCCAGCCCCATTAGCACGCGCTCGATTTTCGATTTCATACGGAATGCATCGAGATCTTCCAGTTTGTGCTGGAGTTCTCCGTAAATCTCGAGCGTTTCCTGATACTCCGCACTCGCCGGATCGAATGAGGCCATGCGTTGGTGTGCTTCATCAAGTTCCTGCTGGACAAGCAGAATGTCTTCAAAAGCCGTTTCGACTTCTTTATACAACGTTAAGCCGCTGGCGATGACGCCGTCCTGTGGCAAGTAACCGACTGTCACGTAATGCGCTTTACCGATCGTTCCCCGCTCTGACTGATGGATGCCGGCAATAATTTTCAGCAGGGTCGATTTTCCGGTGCCATTCGAGCCGACAAGTCCGATCCGGTCATGCGGACCGATCATGAACGAAACGTCGTCGAACAACGTTCGCCCGCCGAATTGCATCGTTATGTGTTCAAGAGAAAGCAAGGATCAAGTCAAAAGGAAAAAGTTAAAAGGAAAAACTACAATGAGAATATACAAAAAAGAGGAGAGAGAATGAAGAACTAAAATTTGCCGGTCAGCCCGGAATATTCAATAAAATGTAGGGCGTAACGGCGTCGAGAAATTGGAGGTATGATAAAGAGACATCGGGAAAGCTTACTTAAAATCAGAATGAATATGTTCGTCTCACACATTCTTGTTTTGGTGTTCCAACTTTGTCAATCTCTCATCAAATTCCTTCAATGCCAATCGAACGGCAAACACGATGACACTTAAAATAAATAATATGGCAGAAATCGGAATGGAGAGATTAGCGCTATTCCATGAAGAAAAATAAAAAACAATCGCCAGCAATAACAGACCGATTGATGACGGCAAGAGAAAACCGGTTTTATTCATAAAAAACCTTTTGATAAGATTTGACGGATTTAGTTGTTTAAAATTTCTTATGCATGACAAGAGACAGATTGTTCAGAATTTTTCCTTTTGAGACAACCGGAACTTCGCCATTTGGTAAATTCCAGCAATCACCCCGAGACCAAACGCCTGAAGACTCCAGTTTATATACATTCTAAAACCTTTTGATTGGATTGATTCCTCTAAGTTCGTCAGGTTCGATATATAGCTCGCATTAAGGAGAAAACCGAAATTTCTGCCAAAGAAAGACTGAAAAGATCAGTCCTCTATATGTATGTTGATTATTCATGAAGTATTTCGTGACCTTCTCAAAGTAAATGCTACCATATTCCCGGAACCAATTTATTATGTGTTTTCTGAATATATTGTCTGTACCCTGATAATTCTGTAATCAATGTTTTGTCCTCCAGATGTGTTCTTACCAAAAGCAGATAAATGGCAAAAACTATTGGAATAATGCTCCACATAGAACCAAGAAGCAATGGGAATCCAACCCATGAAATTATCATTCCTAAATATCCCGGATGACGAATGTATCGATAGAGGCCAGACTCACAAACAGTATGTCCTCTGTCATTTTGAATCCTCACAACACTTGAAAAAAACTTGTTTGTCTTCTTCGCTATAACAAAGAGAAGTTGTCCGCCGAACATAAGAACAATTCCCAAAAGATAAGTTCCCCATGGTAAATCCGGTGACCAATGATAACGACCGGAATCCAATCCCGCAACTATATACGCAATTATAGTCGATAGAGCAGACAGTTTTAAAATTCGCTTATCCCATTCCTTCGCGTCCCCGGGAGGATTCGACCGCTCATCAAGAAGTTCGGCGTCATTTCTTATTAGGATAAAGTTTATCATCAATCCCAGAAAACTCAGCGCTGTATAAATCCACCCTTGATAATAGTTTATTCGACCGGCGCTTATAAACAGAATTACAATAAAAAAGATTATTCCTGCAAAACTTTTGAGAAAATATTGAAGTCGCTTCATCTCAACCTCATTTCTCTTGTTCTTCATTATATCCATATGTTACCTCGCGGCTTAACCGACCGGAGTTCCCGCAAAAGAGTAGCGGGAAGCGGCCATTTAGGCGGCGAGTGTATGTCTTTAGATTGAACGAATCAAAAAATTTGATAAAATCGATTTTTACATTTTGAGAAACTCGAGCAATTTGTACATCAGTATGGCAGGCCAAACAAGCGCTTTGAGAAAACCAAGCACACCTTCCCAGAAAGTTGCAGAGTGCTGGATGAAATAAACCGCGGCGCCAACGAACGCCAGACCATAAATACCCCCAAACGTACTATTATGTTTCATTCCGTAGTTCTTTCGATGTTCGTTCATAGAAGAGTCTCTTTCGTAAGTCATTATTTTGCGACTAATAAAAATTGGAGTTGCATAACGGCACGGCCGGTTATCCGACACGGGGCGTGGAGATCATCAGCTTATATCCGTCGAGATCTTTCAAACGGAATACGCGCGCACCCCATGGCATGTCGGCCGGTTCCGAATCGAGTATGCCGCCATGTTCTTTAATCCGGTTTGCAACCTGATCGATGTTTTGATCTGTCGTTATATTCAGAGAAAATCCTTCACCTTTGATGCGGGTCCATCCTTTGGCTCCGTCATCTTGATTGATCGATATCCGCGCATTCCCCGCTTTCAGCGCAACTGCCAGGAGTTTTCCGTCACGTTCGATCTTACGGTCGATCGCGAATCCCAGCACATCAGTGTACCATGTAAGACTTTTCCCGAGATCCTTCACGGTCAGTGAGACCGAGAGTATGCTGGCTTGGAATGGCTCAGATCCAGAGATTGGTGAATTGGTGCTCATACGATATCCTCTATAATAGTTTAGGAATGTTTTGATTTATCAATAGACTTGTGCCGATAGTCTGGCTGCTCAATATATACATTCATAACAATCAATGCGAGCTTGGGCGACCGGTCAGGCACCGCCAACCCGCAGTAGCCAGACAATTGTCAACGCTATGAGAAGCGCTGCTGCGGCAAATACCAAAGCTACTGTCAGCATCGGTGGACCCCACACGAGTGAGGACATGCCCGCGGCCGTCATCAGTGTGGCGCCCCAGATGAAACGGACCGGACGACGCCACCGTTTCCCATAGAAGCAGGTGAACGCACTTAACAAACTCAGGAGCCCGCACGCGAGTTGAATAGTGGTCTCCGTTACCTGGCCGATCGTCCGGGATCTTGACAGTTGGCTGATCCCTCCCGAGACCGACACCCAAGCCACCGCAAGGAGTAACAGTATAGCGCTTATCAGGATGATCCGCCGCACAGTCGAGCGAATTTTCATGTATTATCCTTCAAGGCACCAAACAAATTTTAACGATTGACACCATGTCTATTTTCTTGTGAGCTTCACCCGTGCAAACGATTGCAGTTTCCCATTCTCTTCGTCATCCATCAACCACTGCCAGGTGTCGGAACCTCTATCATATAAAAATGTTGTATGGAAAAGACTGGTTTCACTGAACTTGAATAAGAAGGCAATCTTATCGCCGTTCCGTTTTGCATGACCGATCACCGGATTTGAGAGTCCATTGCCGCTGGTTCCATCGAGCCAAAAACATCCATACTGATCCGACGATGTGTCCCATCCAATGAATACGATTGCTTCATACATCGCTTCACCATTACTATTCTTTTCGCGCGATACTTCATGAAATTGCAGGTACTGATGACCTAGCGCCCATTCTGCAACAATATCATGCGTTGTTTCTTTTCCGTCTATGGTACCTTGCAAAACCCACTTCCCGGTAAAGTGATCAAGCAAAGAATCCTGAAATGTTGTTTGTTGTGCTGAAGCAGATAAAGAAACTAAACCGACAAGTATGAAAATCTTTAGAAATATTTTCATTGATGATTCTCCAATTATTCTTTCCAGTTCTCATATTCGATGTGGGCAGGTTTCGTTTGTAATTTTGAATTTCTCTTTTCAAGCTGGTCTGAAAGCCATTGAACCCACTCGCCGTAATTTTCCCGTTTACTCGTCGTACGAAGTTCAATAAAATAGTTCTTGAATTTTTTCCAGAACATCACGATGGCTCCGCCGAAAAAGTTGGCAACAAGCTCCAAACTGATATCATGCCGAAAGACCAAATAACCGATGCTTTCAAATGCTCCGAACATGACAAGAACAGAATTCATTTTATCACCGACAAAATCCTCAATTTGTTTCTTCGATAAGTTCTCGGGAACATTTAATAAAATATGAACGGCGTCCATAAATTCAGGCGTCTGTGTTGAACGCAACATTTGAATAGCGGATTCTCTTGCCCTTTGTTTCTTAAATTGAATGATCTGCACTCCCGCGAAGATTCCCGCCGCCATCACCGAAACGGTAGTAATGAGTTCAAGTATGGTTGAGAAATCCATAAGATATTGTTAAAAGTTTGTTTGAGTTTGAAGAAAATAATTATTTGTTGTTCACCATATCAGAGATGATTAGAATTCTATCAACTTCAAAGGAGTCCTTCGGACCTTCGGGGCTTGAGCAACTGGTTAGATTGCACGCAATCATCGATATTGAATTTCTGCATAATCGGCGTGCGCATGTAACAAGAGCGATCCGTCCGGTTCTAACGCCAATACTGCTCGCCTCTCTCGCACATACCCTCTGCGTAATGGTCGCATTACCCATTCAATCCGGTGATTTTCAGAAATTCCTGACCCGTATTCCCTTTGCATTGAACTCCGAAGTGAATCGAAAAGGCTGGATACAGTGGCATCCGACCGAAGAAACCGCAATTGAACGTCGCTTAGTCCACCATGTTCGTAGAAGATCAATGAGCATTTGTCTACCGGAATGTCAAGGAATGTGACATTGCGGAATACCAGAACACCATTCAGGCCATTAGTCAATGTGTGATCAATTGTCACGTGGGGCATGGAGAGCATTTGATCTTGAGCGACATCGACAGTCAATCCCCAAGGAAGCTTAAGAAAACCGTCTAAATCCTCGGGTGTGTCTTTCATCAGAGTAACACTCGCGCAACCGGTAATGAATATTGAAATGGAAATCACAAAACAAATGAGATCTTTCATCTTATTGTTCCTCTTGATTCTTCTTGTGCAACCTAACGGACCGGAGTTAAGTTGTGGCGGCGAACACTTCTACTAAAAGAACAATCGTGAACTTAAATCTCCCTTCCTTCTTGGGTGTATCTTAATAAATCGCTGAGAGAATGTCAAGATAGATAAAATTGAGGTTTTAAATGTCGGATCCGCCACTCGTCCTTAGATTTGCTCTGGACACCCTTCTGCCGAAGGCATCCCTTCGGGAGACTCCGCTCAGGGTGACGGGAACTTATTTCTAAAAAAAACAGGCGTCATGGTGAGTCCCGCTTTTGTAAGCGGGAAACCATGTACGGAGTCGAAGACTGTTCCAGGGACTGTTTAAGTCAAGGCGAGAGAACTTACGCTCTCATCAACTTCTTATACTTGATCCGGTGAGGGCGTTCGGCTTCGATGCCGAGAAGTTTCCTGCGGTGCTCTTCGAATTCCGAATAATTGCCGTCGAACCAGATGGCGGTGCTGTCGCCTTCGAAAGCAAGAATATGCGTTGCGACGCGGTCGAGAAACCACCGGTCGTGGGAGATAACGACGGCGCATCCGGCAAAATTCAACAGTGCCTCTTCAAGAGCACGAAGAGTATTGACGTCGAGATCGTTCGTCGGTTCGTCGAGCAGCAAAACATTGGCGCCTTCTTTGAGGACTTTGGCAAGATGTACGCGGTTGCGTTCACCGCCGGACAGAACGCCGGTCGGTTTTTGCTGGTCCGGTCCTCCGAAGTTAAATCGTGCAACGTACGCGCGTGAGTTCATTTCGCGGCTGCCGAGCTTGATGATTTCCTCGCCGCCGGAAATTTCCTGCCACAACGTTTTATTCGGATCAAGCGGACGGTTCTGATCAACGTATGCAATCTTTACTGTTTCACCGATGCGGATAACGCCCGCATCAGGTTTTTCTTGCTCCATAATCATTTTGAACAGGGTCGTTTTGCCGGCGCCGTTCGGACCAATGATGCCGACAATGCCGCCGGGCGGCAGACTGAAGTTCAAATCTTCATACAAAATAATATCGCCGTACGATTTGGAAACTTTCGTCGCCTGGATCACCACATCGCCGAGCCGCGGTCCGGACGGAATGTAAATTTCCAATTCTTCATTTCGTTTGTCGTTATCGTCGGCAAGCATCTGTTCGTACGATGCAATACGCGCCTTGCTCTTTGCGCGACGTCCTTTCGGATTCATGCGGATCCATTCGAGTTCGCGCTGGAGAACTTTCTGTCGTTTCGATTCCTGTTTTTCTTCCACGGCAAGACGCGCCTGTTTCTGTTCGAGCCATGAAGTATAATTTCCTTCGAACGGAATCCCTTCACCGCGGTCGAGCTCCAGAATCCATCCGGCAACATTATCGAGGAAATAACGATCGTGCGTTACCGCAATGACCGTTCCTTGATATTGGCTGAGATGATGCTCGAGCCATTCAACCGATTCCGCGTCGAGATGGTTTGTCGGCTCGTCGAGTAATAATACATCCGGTTCCTGCAGTAATAACCGGCACAATGCAACACGTCTCCGCTCGCCGCCGGAAATAACCGAAACAGAAGTTTCGCCGGGTGGACAACGTAACGAATCCATTGCCTGCTCGAGTTTACTGTCGAGATCCCACGCATTGAGATGATCGATTTTTTCCTGAAGCTTTGCCTGTTTTGCAAGGAGTGTATCGAAGTCGGCATCCGGCTCCGAAAACTTTGCGCTGATCGCTTCATATTCTTTCAGCAAACTGACAGTTTCCTGAGCGCCTTCCTCCACAATTTGTTTGACCGTCTTGGTCGGATCCAATTCCGGTTCTTGCGGAAGATAACCGAACGTGATTCCTTTCTGCGCGTTGATCTGTCCGATATAATCTTTATCAACCCCGGCTATGATGCGTAGAAGCGTCGATTTCCCGGCGCCGTTCAAGCCGAGAACGCCGATCTTTGCGCCATAAAAAAAAGAAAGATAGATATCTTTCAGGACCTGCTTGTTCGGTTTATGAACTTTCCCGACACCGATCATCGAAAAAATAATTTTATTGTCTGCCATAGTATCTGTTATGAATGAAGATGATGTGAAAAACGAACGCTAATCGTTCGTCCGGAATTGTGCATCCGCAGGACGGATGGAATCATACAATCTTTTAAGCGCGTTGAAACCGATAACGCTTCCGCGCTGTGCGCTTTTACGGTAGAGCCGGGATGCCTCGCCGATATTTTGCGGAACGCCAAAACCTTCTTCGGCGCAAAAGCCCAACGCCACTTCTGCAAGTACGGAACCATCGTGCATCGCATCGGTAAGAAACGGAACGATATCTGTTACATTGCTGGAATCGCGAGATGACATCAATTCCGATACTGCATAGCGGACTTTCGCTTCCCTGCTTCCGAGCAAAGCAGCTTCACGCCATAATGCAATTGCACGGGTTCTGCTTTTTTCAACAGCTCCACCCTGCGCATACCATAAACCCAACTCGATCAAAGCAGAAATATTTTTTTTCCTCACAGCAGATTCCAGCATACCCAATGCCTGCTCCTGCGTCAACTGGTAATCGAATTGCAATGCGATCAGTGATGCCCACACGCATTCGGCAACTGCATCTTTTTTATCGACACGGGATTTCAGTATTTCGAAATATTGATGTTCGTGAACAAGATTCCAGAGCAATTCCGGCGCGCGGGGTGAATCGCAATGAATAGCCCGGATATAATAGAGCGATGCTGCGACGGCGTCCTGTTTGACATATGTGCCCAATTCATACCAGCGTCCCATCATTGTCAATGCTTCCGGACTTCCGGCATCAGCCGCCTGCTGCACCAATCGAACGATTGAAGTGTCGACAGCGGTCGTATCGGCAGTCAGGAGTTTATCGGATTCCCGCTTCCGTAATTCTTCGGAACCATTCTGCGATGCTTCCTCCGCAAGAGTGGTATCATTCGAGTGCGAAGATGTATCGCGATTGAAATCAAGATAAACCACTTTCGATGGCGATGACGTCGCAGTATCGTTTGAAAGATTATGTTCGTCGGGACCTTTCTTGCCGATGCCGCGCTGCGCAAAAATCGTCAGCGTTTCCATTGCCGGTTCATATCCGGAATCTGCGGCAACCTGGACGCGGCAATACGCTTCTTTCTCATCCCGCGGAACAACAAGGTTATCGAGATATGCTATTCCGAGAGCGTACTCCGCCTCCGGCATTTCATGATGAGCGGCAAATTGAAAATCTTTATATGCATCAAACGGATTCCACGGTAAGCCCCATCCGTTGTCTTCCAGAATTCCCAGGTTAAATCGCGCCGAAGGAAGTCCCTGCGCCGCCGCTTTCGTAATCCAATATGCAGCTTTCACGGTATCCGCAGGAAATCCTTTTCCGGAAATATACCGGATGCCAAGTTCATGTTGTGCAATCGGATCGCCGTCGTTCGCTTTTCTCATCAGCATAAAATTCTGCCAGAGCTCGTACGAAAGATCGCCGGGAAGCACAAGCGAGTGCGAATCGGTCGGAACGTAACTTTTCAATACCGGACTGTTAGGATGCTTTTGCGCAAAAAGGACAGAAAATCCGAAAACCATCAACCCAAGACAAACAACGAGCCACCGTTTTTTCATAATCAAATATACGAAATCGATTCAAAAAAAATATTTTTACCGTGTGAGGAAACGTTCTTCGAGAGTTTCAAGAGCAAAAGAAGAAATTAAACGGGATCAATGTTGTGAATGCGGCGAAGATCGATTGTCACTCCTTCATCATCGGAAGAATGAAACATATCGGCAAATTTTGCGCCCCACCGGACCTCATGATATTTATACGATGAACGGGAATGAACCGTTTGTGAAAACGTTTCATCGATTGCCGTCAGCAGGATGAGAAATTCCGCATCGGAAATCTTCAGGGATTCTTCGGTTTCGTTATAGAGCGGACTTTTTTCATCAATGGGATGAACGATAACCCAGTGCAATGGGAAAAATACGACATGATTCCGTTCAAGAGACAACGGATAAAATTTTCGCAGCGGTTTCCCCTGGGCATCCCGCTCGACGCGGCTCATCGTCAGCGTGCACTGCACTTCGATCAATTCATTACTGCGCTCGTTGGCGATACGGAATTCAAAGGCTGTCATTCCGCGGTACGGAGCGATCACCGCGTGCTGACTGTAAACGATTTGCGCGTTCGGACGGGAAAACCGGGCGAAGAGCAATCCGGTCGCCAGCGCAAAACCGAGCAAACCGGCAAGCGATTCGAATGTGACCAGAATATTCGCGGCAAGACCGTTCGGGTATTGTGTTCCGTATCCGATCGTTGCAACAGTTTGCACGCTGAAAAAGAAATCCTGCAAAAATTGATCGGCTATATTTTGGGCATGAATACCTTCAATGGCGTCGTCCCCGCACAGGAAATAGCCCAGAGCAAAAATCGCATTAACAATAAAATAGCCGATGACGACAATGATGAAAAATTTCACCCACGACATCGTGAGCAGGGAATGATATGTATTCTGCGAACGAAAAAAAGACAATCCTTTGCGACGCACGTTGAACGTCCCGTCACGGTTGAGAAACCGGACATGGCTTTCCTGCGCCACACGCGACCCGAGACCAAGATCGCGATTAACATCATCTTGTTGTTGATGATCAGCCATACAACAGAAATCGTCGCTTTAAAAAAGTTTTATTGCAAACATCACGGTTTATGTCCGCTGTACATTTTTTCGCCCGCTTCGATACGAACCGGCAAATGATTCTGCCGCGGCGGAATCGGACATGTTGCAAATGTGGTGAAGACGCAGGGCCAATTATATGCCTTGTTAAAATCAATTACGACTTTATTGTCTTTATCGGGAAGAGATGTATATAATTGACGTCCCATACCGTACGTCTCTTTTCCGCTCGTTTCATCGCTGAACATCATGAACAGTTCGTTATCGGAACCGACTTCTTTCACCGCATCCAATCGATACTCTTTATCATCGAGCGTGAAAACTATTGCTCCCGGACAGGAATCATCTTCCACGGTATTGATCATCGAAGCAATTTTGATCATCTTCGGCGGATTGTACGGTTCGAATCGTGCTTCGAATCGATATCGAACATCGGTCGGAAAATAATCGAGCCCTTTGAAATTCATTCGTACCGGACTCTCGCTATCTTTGACACGCACGCCAAGCTGGCCGGAACGTTTGATGACATAAAAACTAATCGTCCCGATTTTTAAGACGGTCGGATCAGTGGCGCCTTCACCGTCGTCTTGAACGACGGCATCGGTAACGAGCGAATCTTTTATTTTGATTTGCGCATCCGGTTTTGCCGTCATATGAATTGTGCCGCGACCCAGCCACAGTGAACCGGCAACCGAAGGAGTTTTTCCCGGCGGGAAGATAATGGTGTTGGACGAATCCGTTCCGAATTTGTTTTCACCTTCTTTCAGCCAGAAGAGACCGACGAGCGTGAGCCAGCCGTTCTCGCTGGTCAGCCGCTGTAACCGTGTCGCATGCCATTGATCGATCTCTTTTTTGTATTCTTCAACATTCAGACCGGTTGTCGATTTCGAACAACCATACAAGCCGATCAAACAACTTGCGAAAATAGGGAAAACGGAAAAGAAGAAAATTTTTTTCATAACGACTCGCTGTCTTTTGGTTACATTCGATTCATTTTAAAGTACGGAACTGCATATCAATGCGCAAACGCACCGTCTTGATTGAATCATTTAGTTTTTAGAATATACATCTGATATCCACGGGGAGAAAGTTGAACCTCAAGCGGCTTGGTTTTCTGAATGATGATGGACCGGTCAGAAAATATTTCATGCAGAGCAATTTCAGGATCGTCGCCGAATACTTGTTCAGGAACTGTCAGATTTGTTGCAACCGAATCTTTGCCAAAGTTGACAACCGTGAGAATTTTGTCGCTTCCCGAAATTCGTACAAACGCATAAACTGTTTTCTCATCGGAAGAAGAAACATGAACGAAGTTTCCACTCCGGAGAGCTTTATGATCTCTTCGCAAATGAAAGAGTGTCGTGTACAATTTTTCCATATCGTGCGGACGGCTCCAATCGACTTGCACTTTTTCAAAGAGACTCAATTTTTTATCATTGGCAACTTCTTCACCGGTATACAGAAGCGGAACTCCGGGAAGCGTATTGATAAGAATTGCTGTGAGCTTCAATCCGTCGGGACCGTATTTTAAAACTGCGGGAGAATCCCATGCGTTTTTGTCGTGATTGGTATTGAACCGGAGACGCAAACTTCCCTTCGGAAAACGAAGAGCTTCTTTCTCAAGAAGCGTATCGAGATCAAATGCCGGACGGGTGTTTTTCAAAAGAGGATCGAACAGATCGTACAAATTCCAGGAATACGTCAGATCGAATGCTTCGAGATGATGTTCCGGCTTCGATCCTTCCGAAAGCATCATGACCGGTTTGATGGCATTCAACCGGCGGCGGGCTTCCTGCCAAAAATCGAGCGGCACCATCTCGGCGACATCGCAACGGAAACCGTCGATGCCGATATCTTTCACCCACCATTCCATCATATCCATCAAATAATTTCGCAAATCAGATTTGGAATAATCGAGAGCGGCAACATCGGTCCAGTTTGAATTCGGTGAAATAATTGCTCCGGAAGCATCATGCTTGAACCATTCCGGATGCAGTCCGATCAGCTTGCTGTCCCACGCTGCATGATTGATGACGAGATCGATAATCAATTTCATGCCGTTCGCATGAACGGTTTTCAGAAGATTCCGGAAATCGTCCATCGTTCCGAATTCAGGATTCACACTATAATAGTCTTGAACAGAATACGGACTACCGAGCGTTCCCTTTCTCAACTTCACACCGACCGGATGAATCGGTAACAGCCAGACAACGGTTACGCCCATTGCTTTCAATTCAGGGATTCGTTTTTCGAATCCGGCAAACGTTCCTTCCGGCGAAGCGGACCGCAGATATGCGGAATAGATAACCGCGTCGGTTACCCACCCGGCACTGTGAAGCGCCGGTTGTGTGGCAACGTTACCTATCGTGGGAGAATTCTGCAAAGGTTGCTGACAGATCAGTGATGGAGAAAATATGGCGGGAACAAAAACAAGTAATGCGATAATGAGCCGTACGTGCCCATCGTTCATCTTCGGGAGAATCATCATCTCTGAATCGTCATGATCCCGTCCCGCAGTGAACGGGACGGGACACGACATTCTGGATAGTTTTTATTTTATCGCCAACAACTCGACCTGGAAAATCAAAGTCGTGTTTGGACCGATGACACCGCCGGCACCGCGATCGCCGTATGCAAGCTCGGGTGGAATATACAATTCCCATTTTGATCCGACAGGCATCATCTGTAATGCTTCGACCCAACCTTTGATAACGCCGTTGACCTGAAACTCGGCGGGCTGTCCGCGTTTATAGGAGCTGTCGAATTCCGTTCCATCGACCAACGTCCCGCGATAATTGACGCTCACGGTTTCCGTCTCTTTCGGTTTCTTGCCTGTTCCGGCTGTCAGGATTTTATATTGTAATCCATCGGGAAGCGTAACAACGCCATCCTTGGTTTTATTTGCTGCAAGGAACGCTGCTCCTTCTTTCATCGCTTTTTCCCCTTTCGTTTTCATCATTTGAGTTTGAAACGTCGTCATACACGCCTGCACCTGTTCTTCCGTCATCAACGGTTTACCATTTTCCAAAACATCTTTGATGCCGTGCGCAAGAATTGTCGGATCAACGTCGATCGATTGTTGTTTGAGATTTTTCCCCATATCCAATCCGATACTGTAACTGACGCTGTCTTTCTGTGTTTTCAATTGTACTTTTTCTTGCGTATTCCCCTGGCAGGCGATAAGGGCGAGAGCAAGAGATGCAAACCACACATATTTCATGAAAATTCCTTTCAAAATGAGATAATTATAGAGACGGGCCAAACCCGAACACGAGAGGTCTAAAATACGATTTTTCTCAGGGGTTTCCAAATTACGTAGTGCCTCAATTTCTCAATATTCCCAACCCGAAATCTCCCGTCTTGCTGAAATGCTTTTATTCAGCATCTATTCCAAGCTTGCCTAGTTCAGATTCCGAATAGAATCATTTCGGAAAGACGGGGTATTGTAAATTGGGGCACTATCCCAAATTACACTAAGTTGATATTTTCTAAGAATCCGCTATATTGCCTCATACAAAAAACCAAGTCAAAAGGAAAAATTAAAAAAAGTTGTTAGTCTGAATCGGAAATTATGCTGAATTACATTTGGCTGGCGTTAGTCGTTATCGGAATACTTGTCGCTGTCGGAAACGACTGGCACGACATATCGGTCGATAAATTTCATAACGACGAACAAGATGTAGTTTCTCTGGAGTTTGTCGCTCCCTTTCCATCGGGCGATTCTCTTAAACCCGGACATTCATATCCATGCAAAATTGATTGCAAAAGGATTGAGGTTGATTTTCCGGATGGTTCAAAAAGAAGAACAAGCCTTTATGATATCATATATAGTTCCCCCTGGCATCCGCAGAGCGCCAACCTTATTCCAATCGATCAAAAGAACGGCGTGATACACATTTTTATTGACACTAATACACAGCCCGAATTTAAATCAAGATGGAAGCAACGGAACTATTCGGAATTTTTAGTCGGATATATTCATTGGGATTCACTCAATACGAAATCAGTTCCTGAAGCTAAAATAAAATACGACGCAATCAAGTTTAACAATCTTAAAGCAGTCACAAACGACGGCATCATACAAAGCGCGAAAACTGCCGTCGAGCTTGCCATCGGACTGATCGGCATCATGGCGTTGTGGCTCGGCATCATGAAGATCGCCGAACAATCGGGCCTGGTCGCAAAACTCGCCCGCCTGCTCAAACCGGTGACAACGCGATTATTTCCCGACGTCCCGCCCGATCATCCCGCGATGGGCGCGATGATTATGAATATTTCCGCGAACATGCTCGGGCTTGCCAACGCCGCGACGCCGCTCGGTTTGAAAGCGATGGAAGAACTGAACACGCTCAACAAAAAACTCGGCACGGCGACCGATGCCATGTGCACGTTTCTTGTCATCAATACGAGCAATGTGCAGTTGATTCCGGCAACAGTCATTGCGATACGCGCATCTGCCGGCTCGTCGAATCCCGCTGAAATTTTAGGATCGACGCTTGTGGCAACGTTCGTCGCTCTCGTCGTCGGAATTACGACGGCAAAACTTCTCGCACGATTGCCATTCTACAAAAAACAACTTCAGGTCGAAGGATAGAATGGCAACATTTATCAATATTATCGATATCATATCGCTGGTTGCCATACCGGCTCTGGTACTTTTTATTGTCGTTTATGGGGCGATCAAGAAAGTAAAAATTTATGAAGCATTCGTCGAGGGTGCGAAAGAGGGATTCAATGTTGCGGTGAGAATCATTCCGTATCTCGTCGCAATGCTGGTTGCGATTGGAATTTTTCGTGCCGGCGGTGCGATGGAATTATTGTCATCGATCCTTTCGCCGGTCACAAAACTGATCGGCATGCCGGCAGAAGTTTTACCGATGGCGATCATCCGGCCGCTTTCCGGCAGCGGAGCGCTCGGCGTCATGTCGGAAGCAATCAAAACACACGGGCCGGATTCTCTCATCGGAAGAATGGTTTCGGTCATGATGGGAAGCAGTGAGACAACATTTTACGTTCTTGCCATTTATTTCGGCTCCGTCAGCATTTCAAAGACGCGGCATGCTGTTCCGGCAGGTATTGTTGCCGACATCGTTGCACTGTTGATGTCTGTGTGGGTTGTCAACCTCATTTTCGGCTGATGTTGTGGCATAGTTTCAGACCTCACCTGTAATCCTCTCCTAACAGGAGAGGATGTTTGCGATCGAAAAACTATTTCTTTCAGACAAAACATCTTCCCCTTTTTAGGGGAAGATTATAGTTGGGGTCTCGCTTTTTACCAATGAGACCTCAACCATGTTCAAGTCTATAGAGAGGATTTTGGATAAAATTCTTGGTGTGAATGTTTTCTCAAGGTTTCCAAATTAAGACACTACCTTTGGGCTAACGAAGCTTGCTTTTCAGGAACATCTTTCCTATATTCACGAAGTTTAGCGGTCATAATGCTGCTGTTACGCGAATAACTTTCTCTTGTTGCCGGTAAAGTCAATGAATATTCTGAATAAGATTGTTGTCGCAACACTCCCTGCCGTTCCGAAATCCATCGTTCGTAAATTTGCCAATCGTTATATTGCCGGCGACAGTATCGCCGACGCCGTTCGTGCCGTCAAGGAACTCAACCGCGAAGGAATCATGGCAACGCTTGATGTTCTGGGCGAAGATATTACACGACGCGAAGAGGCGCTTCAGTCCCGTGACGAAATCCTCAACGTCTATGAAGCCATTCACCGCGAGAAACTCGATGCGAATGTATCGGTAAAGCTTTCACAATTGGGATTGAAGCTCGACCGGCAATTCTGTCTGGAAACGACACGAACAATCGTTCTCCGGGCACGCGATCTGAATAATTTTCTCCGCATCGACATGGAAGATTCGACCTGCACCGATGACACGATATGGGTCTATCGGCAATTGCGAAAAGAATTCACCAATGTTGGCATTGCGCTTCAGGGATATTTAAAGCGCACCGCAGCAGATGCGGACGGAATGATCCGTGATGGATTGAAGAATTTCCGCCTGTGCAAAGGAATTTACATCGAGCCGGAAGAAATCGCTTACAAAGGACATGAAATCATTAACAATCATTATATTGCCGTTCTCGAAGCGATGCTGAAACAGGGTGCGTATGTCGGAATTGCAACGCACGACAAGGCATTGGTCGATGCGGCTTACGGGATGATTTCAAATATGAAACTAAAACGAACGGATTACGAATTTCAGATGCTGCTCGGCGTCCGTCCCGACCTGCGTGCAAAGATCGTGCGCGACAATCACCGACTGCGCGTGTATGTTCCGTTCGGACATCACTGGTATCGTTATTCGATACGACGGTTCAAGGAAAATCCTCAAATGGCCGGATATGTTTTTAAAGCTATATTTCGTAGAGATCGACTGAATTAATTGCGTTCATCATCCACATATTCAATGGAAGGAGAGTTTCATGGCT
>Ga0265322_10000335_pt1 | contig 19817 bp, 22 predicted proteins | sample 41222metaG_FD_193584 | JGI IMG/M metagenome (GOLD analysis project Ga0265322, IMG submission 193584) | Rhizosphere microbial communities from Carex aquatilis grown in University of Washington, Seatle, WA, United States - 4-12-22 metaG | ecosystem: Host-associated > Plants > Roots > Rhizosphere...
AGCAGTGTCGCCACTTAGCAAGGTTACTTGGATGAGGTTCCTGCCAGCATAAGGAGGCGGAACTTCACCAGAAACATAAATCCACATGCGATACCTATTGCCATTACCGTCGATATCAAAATAAGTTCCAGGGTTGGTAGAACCAGCCCCTAGATTAGAGCCATTGCGATCACCTAGAGTGAGAGAGCCAATTTCAGGCAAACCAGTGCCAACAAAAGCAACACCGGCTTGAAAAGCTTCTAATACGTTCTGTTCTAGGCCACTAGGTCCTGTTAGGTAGTCTTGCTTGAGCGAAATGGGGCACCTCCACCATTAGAGTTATACCCTATAATCTTATCAGTCGTTAGCCCCTGAACTAGGGTTGACCTCGCCATTCTGGATCTCTTGGATCTTCTCCAATAAAAATGATATCTTAGCGCGCTCAAATTTTATTGTTGACGCATAAGCGCTATTCAAATCTTTCATGATCTGTTTAGCTGCCGCCAATCGCTCATCAGCGTCTCGCTCGTCTTGGATCTCTTTAATCTTGATTTCAGCTTTAACAATGAGCTCACCAGCAGCGTCCTCGTTGATTGATTCATTATTGTCTACAAAAGACTTACTTAGTGCTTTTCTGCTTGATTTTTCAGCCATTAGAACCCCTTTTTTATAAGATCTTGTTTGATCATATAAGCCCTTTCTACAATAGATTCGAGACCAACTGTTTTCTTTTTGGAGATATATTTATTAAGTATCTTCTTCCAGTCTTTTGGAACTATGCCCTGTAAGATAGCCATCTCTAAGTAGTAGAGTTCTTCTGTATATTGTTTAAGGAGGCGGGCGATGCGTTCGTTTTGTGTTTTCTTGTTGTGACAATCATCGCAGATACGCTGGAGATTTGACTTATCACACCATAGACGCTTCATAAAAAGGTTAATCCTATCCCACATATCAGAATTAGCAGAAAAGCCATCTGGCGGAACTACGGGATCTATATGATCAATAGCGATGTGAGAACTACCCACCCATTGGTCACACACTTCGCACTGGCGCTTAACCCAGTTCTTTTTAGCTCTTTGCCCATCTTTATTATAGCGAGGAAACTCTTGTCTGGATTCATTTAGCTTTTCAAAAACAGATGGGCTCCTGGCAAATAAACGTCTATTTGCGCCACGGATAGCCATCTCTTGATTCCACTTAGGTTTCTTTTTCACAGGTATATTATACCTACTCTAAATACCACTGACCGTTAGAGTGAGCTTTTAGAAGAACTTTTTGCGTTTTAGTCGACATCTCACCACTAGCAATCTGCTGAGCAATCTTCTTTGGATCCTTCTTACCACTTGGAGCCATGCCAGGTATACTAGTTGATGCTTTAGCTGGAGGAGTCATAGAGGGTGCGGGTGGTGGTTTTATGCCAGGGATAGTTGGTATCTTAGGTAGAGAACTCTTTGGCGCTTTTAAAGCCTTAAGCAGGGTATCAAGTTGTTCTAGTTTTTTAATGAGTTCTTCCATAGTTTAATAATATCATGCCTCAAGCTGAATAGAGGAGATACCATCCCTCTTGACCACCTTAATCACATTAGAGAACATAGCGCGGGCCTCTGAAGTATGGTCAACCACTATAATCTGTCTATGTTGAGCTAGTTGTTCTAATAGTTTAGTCACTATAACTTTGCCAGCAGAATCTAACCCATCAAATGGTTCATCTAAAATAATGGGATTCAAATCTATCCCAAACTGTTTACTTAGGATATCTAGGAGAGTGAAGTCGACACATAGGGATAATGCCTTAAACTCGCCACCAGATAAACTACCAACTGAAACCTCATCCTTGCCCATCATAAGCACTTCTGAGAACTTAGCAACCATCTCCCCTTTAGAGTTTTCTTTCTGAGATTGGATCTGGTAAGAGGCATTTGGCCATACTATATCTACAAACTCGCTGATAGTATCATTGAATAGATCTACTATAGAGTCTAGGATATAGGCTTGAGCTCCTGTTGGAGAGTAGATGTTGGCTACAGTTTCGTACATCAAAAGCGATTCTTTTTTCTTCTCTAGGGAGAGTCTTTGAGTTGTTAGAGATTCCTCTATCGCTTGAATTTTAGCAATTAAGGTGGCATTTTCATTCATTTTTAGCTCAATTGCTTTGATTTGAGCCTCTTTTGATGCTAAAAGCGGACGAACTTCAATAAGTCGTTGAGAGGCAGATTGGTAGTCTTGTGATTCTTTTGCTTTCTTATCTTTTAATTTACTCCAGAGAGCATTCACTTCTTGTTCTTTGCTTAAGATCTCGTCGCAAGCATCAATCTGTAATTTGATTGATTCCATTTGCCGATTGAGTTCGGTTTTATGTTTTTCAACACTTTCAGGAGTTTTAGTAGTCGAACCACATTCACTACAGACGCCGCTGTCTTTGTGTCCAGCTTTTCTTTGTAATACTCTAAGTGTATCATGAAGCATTCCTCGTCTAGTTTTATTTTCCAACAGTTCATTTCGCTTGGCATTCAAATTATCCTCTAGTTTTAAGTATTTAGAAAGATCTGGTTTAGGTATAGACGATAACTCATCGCATTCTTTTTGCATGATAAGTATCGACTTATTAAGTTTAGTAACATTATCACTTAATAGATCTAAGTCAACTAGTGACTCCTGGTAAACACCTATTTTTGACTTTCCATTGCTTATCTTTAGGTTTAAGCTATCTATCTCTTTAGAGAGATCGGCAATCTTAAGGTCTGCCAGTTTTTTAGCAGAGGCAAACTTCTCTAGGTCAAGAAGTCTTAACAGAAAAGTCTTCTTATCTGTGTCTGACTTAAGTAAGAACCTATCTGTGCCGCCAGAAGCACTCTGTGCTGTATACATAGTGAGCACAAACTGGTCGTAAGTAAGGCGAAGGTGAGTCTCAAACTCTTTTTGAGTTATATTTTCTTTAACTCCATTTTTGAAAAACTCAACGCCCTTTGGACGAGAACGTTTAACAACCCATCGATCCTGTCCACATTGGACAGTTGCTGTAGCAATTCCTTTCTCAGCACCTCGCCTGAGGATCTCAGAGGCAGTAATCTTTCTTGGGATTCTATCATAGATGGCAAAACTAACGGTATTAAATACAGCCGTCTTACCCGCACCATTAGCACGGTTAACATCGTAGTTCCAACCATCAACTAGTAATAAGCCATTCCCTTCAAAATTAAGGGTGGCTTTCTCAATACTTAGAATATTCTCGATCTCAATTGAAATTAGACGCATTCACAAATTATACTTAGCGTTTATTTGGGGCTTTACCGAGTACAAGTTCGTGCTTTTCATTATAAACTAGCCAACCTTGTTCAAGCATAGTTTCCATACTGTAGGTTCCAGAGTTGACCAGTCTAGGCACTTCTACACTCCAATAATGCTCGTCATTTCGAGCATCTAGCATTTGTTGTTGATCTTGCTGCCATTTCTTATTGGTATAGGGATCGATAACTTCATTAACTTGAACTGGGCTATTAGTAATGGGCATCTGTCTTTCCATTGTAGAACCACAGGCACAGGGCAATTTATCGATGCTACTTGGGGTGTAGCGGGTATCTTCATTATTGCAGTTGGAACACTTGAACTTATATTTTGCCATATTAAAACCGAAAAACGAGGCCTGCACCTACTGAGTTGCTAACTGTGCCAAACTCGGAGTGTAAACCTAAATCAAACGGCCCAAAAAGAGTGTAAGTAATATGTCCGTAATAATCTGTGTTAGCCATGTAACCTAACTCAACACCAAACTTCTTAGGGTTTACTTGGACACTTTTAGTCTTCTGTAAGCTATCAATGGTTTGTTGGTATTGTGCTGATTTTTGGTCAAACTGTTGCTGCATGCTAGAGATAATCTGAGTTTGTTGTATTTGATATACCTTGATTTGGTCATCAATCTTTTGTTGCCATTCCTGCTGAACTTGGGATATCACTGAACTGTTGGAACTTGAATCATCCTCAGAGGATTGTTTTATCTCTATAGTGCCGTCAGGATGAACGACCTTATAGTAGTTGGTAACCTTATGACTTTGCAAATCTGTAACCTGTGTAGTTAGGGAGTTGATTTTGGATTGGGATTCAATCTGTGTGCTCTGAAGTGTAGAGATTTTATCCTCATAGGATTTAGAAATGTTAGAGACTTCTGTCTTGTGCTGCTCGTTAAGTGATTGAATTTGCTGCTCGTATTGTCTGCTAACGGATTCTTTGATGTTCTTAGATGGGTAGAAGGTGGCTCCAATAGCCACTCCTAACAGCAGTATAGCTAAGGATCTAGCATAGACGTTTGACTTAATAGTTTGTATTACATTGATAATGGCCATATTACTTCTTCCTCATCGCTTTTATTGAGCGGATTAATCTTGCTATATTTGCCTTACTAAACCTTGATTTCTTTATCTTCTTAACTTTTGGAACGTTATATGGAAGAGGTCTATAGCTAACACCTTGGTCTTCATCATCCTCATCGTTATACCAACTTATATCCCTGGTATACGATCTTGGGCTATGGAGTGACTGGCAACCATTCTCACCATTCAACTCCATAACAATTTTTATCTTCTTCTTTTTTTTCTTCTTTTTAGCCATAATTCCTACTGTTCTCCAACTCCACCGCCTGACATCATGTCAGTGAACATCTGTTTGCTAGCTGCTAGTTGTGCTTCAAGACCTGAATTCCGTGGAGTACAAACAATACCGCCTAAAGTTATCAATAACGAGGCAACAGAGAGGGCATTTCCTAAACTTACCCTACATACCTTTGCTGGTTCTATGATACCTGCTTGAAAAGGATCAACTAGATTGTGACTGTTGGCATCGAAGGCAACACCAGGTAGATCTTTGCCTTCCCATGCTTTAGAAGCACCTATAGCATTCCAGACGGCAATTGGATCTTCGCCACAATTAGTCATCAACATATTAAATGGAGCATCTAGGGCGTTAACTAGGATACCCCACGATGGTTGAGCATCAGGATGGCTGTCGATCAGTTGACTCAATCTCTTGTGAACAACACAACCGCCAGGGATGATACCCTCAGCTATAGCACTCTTAACAGCTTCAACGGCGTCTTCAACACGAGCCTTCTTCTCTCGTGCTTCTAATTCAGAACCACCACCAACCCAAATAGTTGATATACCGCCAATCAATTTACCGATAGAGGCCTTGATGTGCATCTTATCCCACTCACTTGGACTTACTTCCATGATGTGTTTAAGTTCAGAGACGCGAGCATCTAATAAATCTTTATCGGGGATGGTAGTAATCACAGATTCATACATTGTTACTTTTGCGCTCATAAAGTGGCCAAAACCATCCTCTTCGTCGGTTGTGATAAACTCATCGATGTTACCTGGACTATAGACATTGGCTCCGGTGTAAGCGGCCATATCTAGGAGAAACATTGAGCGGGAGTTGGCAAATCCAGACATAGGAGTTTTCACGGGGATCACAGAGTAACCGCCTTGAGTAGTTTTGGCAAACTTGTCGATAACAACGTCGGCAAAACCATGGGCAAACACAACAACAGGGAGACCGTATAAAGCTGTGCCCTCAACTGCTTGTTGGATAGCAGCTGGCACTTTAAGATCATTCATTGTGCCATCATATAAGAATACAATACCGTTATCCATCTTTGCTTGCTGGTTTGTGCGATCATTGATAAAAGCTCTGCCAACAGCTCCGATATCTTTAAGACCAGAGGTGACAATAAAACCATCCATAGTTTCAACCTTAATCTGATCACCTTGAGCTTCCTCGATGATGACGTGACCATCTTCACCAGCAGCTAACACTGCTTCAACTGCCGCTTTAGCAATCTTGTTATCTCCGTTGGCAGAGATGTTAGCAACATAGATGAGTTCATCGTTGCTTTTAACTTTGCGGGCATAATCGCGAAGATAGGGCACTACAACACCATTGTAAGCATTTTGGAGTTCGTTAATCATACGTTGGGGATTGTATTTAGGATTAGATTGGAGAAAGGTGGTGCCAAATTTTGTAATAGCATTGGCTAGAACGATTGCTGATGATGTTCCATCGCCTGCATCTTTAGCTGTTTTAAGGCAAATCTCTTTCGCAGCTTCGAAGATGAGGTTAGAAGCGGCATCTTCTACGCCCAACTCTTTGGCAACGGTGACGCCGTCTTTTGTGATAAGTGGCGACAGGCCGTTGCGTTCGATAATGACGTTTCTACCCCCCGGCCCTATGGTCGTCGAAATAATAGTTGCCATAGTATCAATAGCCTCAGTTACAATTTTTCTAATATCTGCTGGATTAGCTACGATGCTCTTAGCACTAGACTTTTGATATAGAGACATATGTTTTCTCCTGTTATATAAATTCTAAGGGCATTGTGCCCTCTTTAAAAGTTGGGTAAGTAGATTCCACAATTGCTTGATGTGCCTGATCTATTGCTAGATAAGATACCACTACAAATCTCTTATGAGGCGGTGCAGCGTTGGCCAATTCTATCACAGAGAGTGGGGTCATAGTAGCAATGATATGCTTATTACTTGCCATGTCGTTGATCTTACCTATCAAGTCAACTGTAGCTGCTGCCAGCTTATCTTCAGTTGTTGTATAGCCAAAATAGTTTGTTAAGGCAAACTTACGAACAAAGTTTCCACCTATGCCATAGGCCGATTTTATCTTTAGATTAGATAAAAGTGGCTCTAGTGTAGAAAAGTCAAACCTACCTATCTGTAAGTTGTATTGGTGAACGGTATTATACGTTTTATTGTTTAAAACTGTAATCGCTTCTGGAGTAAATAGGGGTTGAAACGCTGGATACAGATCTGTGCTATAAAATGATTGAGTAGATAAACTTGGTGACTCAGAAGTCTTGCCCGTCTTTATCATGTCTGCTATCAACCTGCTTATTGCTTTTTGATCTTCCATCTTCCACCTTCCCATCATTAAAGTCTTTAACTATCTTTTCGTATTTCTTGATCTGCTTAGTGTCGCGTTCAAAACCGAAGAAGGTGTGACCCAACTTTAAAGCCGCTTTAAGTGAACCTGTTCCACCCATATAAGGGTCGAATACTACAGAGGTAGGTAAACATCCAGTCATCCTTATGAGGAGTTCAGCGAGGTCAACTGGATAGCTCTCGTCTAGAGAACCAGTTTCAATAGGCCAAGTATTGCCAGGGCATGAGAGCCCATCGTGTATATGTAGGTATTGACGGATTGGTAGGCGATCTAGTTTCCACACACTACCGTTACAGAAGTGTAGGATATATTCATGCGAATTAACTAAGTTAGTCTCTGATCGCTTTCCTGGAAACCAGGTCTTCTTCATGATGATATTATCGATATGGGTAAAACCTTGATCTACCATAATTTTAGCTACTTCAAATGGTCTAAACTTTGCTTCTATTGGGGCATAACAGATAAAGAAGACTATCCCGTTTGGGACCATATGAGTTTTTAGCTTTTTAGCGAAGTCAGCAAACTTTGCTTCGTCCCAACCATCTCGCTTGCGGATTGGGATACGGCAAATACATATCTCAGTGTTTGCCACCCAAACAGCATTTGGGTCCATTGGGTCTAGATTTTGAATCTTCTGTGAAGTTTTAAATAGCGAACTCAGGTTATCTAGTTTCATCATAGAGCCAATTATACTCTGTGTGCTTAAATTTACTTTTAAAATAGTTAACAGGGTCCCGAACTTCCAAATCCGCCTTCACCTCTATCAGTTTTTACATCGATCTCTTCAACTTGAGTTATATAAAACTGTGAGTTATAGGCGTGAATTATAAGTTGAGCTATCTTATCACCCTTAGCAATTTTCAGTGGTTCAGTAAGCATTAGTGGAAAGCCATCTGAGTCAACTCCAGCAATTAAAGCTACATTAGAGTGAATAACATGTATTACTCCACGATAACCCTCGTCGATAATTCCCGCTCTAACTGAGTGCCCACGTGAACCTAAACCTGACTTAGTAGTGATCTCGGCGTAAGTGTTTGGCGGTAGCTTTAAGCGAATGTTAAGCGGAGTCTTACCGGATTGACCTGGGTAGAGAACAATGTCTTCCGTAGAAAATAAGTCAAAGCCACAGTCTGAGTTATGGGCTTTAGTAGGCAACTTACCGCCTTCTTCAACCTTAACCTCTATTTTAAATATTTGCTCATGTATACTCTGTATTTTTTGTCTTACTTGTTCGTCCATTTGATTTCCTTTTAATATCTTCAGAAGATTTTATAAAGTGATCTTTCTTAAAAATAGGTTGAAGATTAATATAATTACAAGCAGTTTTAAGTTGTTTATAGTCAGTTAGATCAAAATTCATTAAAGGTTGAATATGGTCAAATTCCCACTCATTTCCATAATTATCCCAAGTCATCCCTAACTTGAACAGAGATTCTGTATAAGTTCTAAACTCATCTATAGAGCAACCTAAATCTGTTATAGCAGAACCAGCTTTTTGCTTATTTTTAACTGCTAAATAAAGTCTATGACGCAGGCGTCGTTTTATCTTAAAATTTAAATCACTTTTTTCACGTAGTTTTTGTTTTAAACTAATTTCTTTTCTATGATCTTTTTTATATTTATTTCTTTTGTTTAATTCTTTTTCGTATCTATGTGGTAGATATATGTATTCTTTCATATATTCACCATGTCTATGTTTATTACATAAACCACTATCATTTCTCATATATAAAACAGTGTCACACTTTAAGCAAATATTAGGGTTTTTCCAATATTCAATAGTTTTAGTTCTGTAACAACTTACACATAGGTTCCATTTATTTTTTCTAAAAATCTTACGACCGCATAAACATTTCATCTAAAAATTATACTATTGTTTAAAAATATCGAGAAATAAAAATATATTTTCAAAAACACCTTTACAAAACCATTTTGCTAGGTAGAACCCGTATAACGAAAACACAAACACTAGCTAATACAAGAAAGTACGAAGTACGGGATACGGGCCGACTATAAAGCCCTCGTGTGGAGGGTAGCCCTCCACACTCTCGACTCTCAGAGCGAGAGTCGAGGCAAGGTTAGTAAGAACTTCTTTTAAGGAGTTAAAGTTAGTGAGCTCTTAATAGAGTCTCTGCTAAGTTAAGTAGAAGCAATAGATCCACCCTCATTGAGTAGTAATATCTTCTCTCCTGAGAGTAAAGAGTTGGATACACCGTTAAAGTGACGTGAATTATCTTAAGCTTCTTCCTGTCAAAAGAAATATTACAATCCCTGTTAGAACTTATCCACGTACTAAACTCCTGAAAACCATCGTCATAAAAGGCACTTACCGTTAGTATTGCTGAAAAGAAGCGTGGGAGGGTTACACCTGGAAATACTCCAAGTCTAGTATAGAAGTCAGGGTTTAGATGATGCTCTAGTTTTAGATTCATCCTACGGAATAAACTGTCTTTTCAACGCGTTAGGTCTATCCATCATCTGTCTAGTAGAAATATCAATATGCGCCCAACCTTGAGTCTTCACCGGTAGTTCCTGCCAAGCGCCAATTTCCTCAAGCAAATCTTGATTATCGCTTAGCCAAGCATCGATAGCACCATTTGGGTCGTGAAAGTCACATGCAAGGCAGTATAAGTGATTAGAGTGTGTCGCACCACCCGCTTGAGTATTGTAGTATGAAGGCCTATAACCTGACGATACCGTCATCGGGATATTGTATGCCACTCTAATCTTATTTAAGACTTCTAGTAATTTTGTTAAGTTTGCTTCTAGTTCGTCGCTAAGTGGAAACTCTACATCTCGCCCCATCAACACTTCATCTCTTGAGATCATAATCACTCTCCCGGTTAGGGATAATTATAAGTGATTTAAAGGCTTAAGTTGCTTCGATAATTTTAACTTTATCAGTTATCTCAAGATAGTATTCCACCCTGTTATCAGAGTGGCGAGACAACATTGTGCTACCTAGTGGTTTATAGTCGAGTATTAAACACTTAGTCTTAGTGCCCTGTTTTCTTAATCCCCTACCGATAGCTTGAATTACAGGACCTTTGCTGCCAGCAAAGTTAGCTAGTATAAGGCAATCGACGTTGCGCGTGTCCGTTCCTTCACTTATCTTGCTATCACTTCCAACTAAGCCTTTAACCTTGCCAGCATTAAGTTGATCCACATAGTCTTGACTCTTTTTGTCTTCGCCTTTAGCAAAGGGGACACCTAAAGCAATCGACAGTTTTTCACCGTGCTCCACCATATCAGTTAGGATGAGCACGGATTTGCCCCCTGCCATCATGCCTCTCGCGTCATTTTCGATTCGATCTAGCATGACCTGGCAATTTAGGACATGCTCTTTATAGGATTTCAATTTATCATCTTTAAAATCTTTACCATTTGTCTTCACTTCTCTCACTATAAAATAAGGCTCAGCAAGCCAACCTTGCTGTATTCCCCACTTAATATCTCGCTTAATAATGACTTCACCAACTCCAGCTGCTATCATAATGTCTTTGCCATCGCTTCTGAAGTCAGTAGCAGTGAGACCAAATACTTTACCAACTGCAGCTAAACCTACTGCTATGTCATAAAAAGTATTACACGGACAATGATGGACCTCATCATAAATTATAATCCCCAACTCCGCCTTCTTGAAATCTTCAACACCCTTAACTACTGAAGCTGCTATACCTACTGTAATATCACTAATTTGCTTTTTGCCACCGCCATAAAACCCAACTTTATTCTTTCCAAATGCTTCGACGAAAGCAGAGTAAAACTGCTTAGCAACAGAATCAGAGGGGCAAACAACTAAAGATCTTTTGCGGTATTGTTTGATTAAATGTGTAGCAATAAGACTTTTGCCGAGCCCTGTTGCCATGTTAATCAACCCTCTTGAATTACTCAGCATCAACTTTACTGCTTCATCTTGATAGTCTCTTAAGTCATGTGGCTTCTTAACCCACGGTAGCGGAATAACTTTGCCCGTATCTTTTCTGTTATCAATTATTTTTCCAACAGATAATAATTTCTCAAATCTCATGTAGAATGTGGAGGAGAATATTAATATGTTGTTTTCGTAAGAATACAGAATTCCGTTAACTTCTTCTTTAAGTTTCTTAAAGGCTTCAGAGGTGCGGAACCAAGGGGACTTCATCATCCGCCTCATCTGATATTGTTTTGACTTATCAACATAGCATAATTCTTCTCTCACTGCCGAGAGCAGTGATGGGATTGGATCTTCTACTATGATGTTATCGTTATTCACTGTGACAAGCATTGAATAATTATACCAAGGTATAATCCAATTTGAATCATTTGTTGAGTGTTTTTAAACGTTTGGAGGTAATATGTCACAATCTAAGAATATCACCAGTAGCATCTACTGGTGGTTAAACTCAAAGCGCCCATTCTACGTCAATGACGACTACAAGATAGAGCTTCTCTTCATCGACAACAATAACCACTCTGTGAAGATTCTAGTGACCAACTTGAAGACTCAAAGCATATCTGAGCAAACAGTGGAGCTACAAGATGAGCAAGATTGAGCTTTACAAACTTATATTAGACGAGTGGATTGCTAGTTTTAACAGTAGAGATAAGAAGAAAGCAAGTATTCGAAACAACTTCGAGGATCTATTCCAAAAGTGGGCAGATGCCGGAGCCTCCAGAGATGATCTCTACACTACACTACTCTCTTCAGCTATTGAGACCCACTACCCTAACGACAACATAGCACACAGCTGCTATCTCAAGTTTAAGAAACAACCTGGTTTCGCTAAGAACGAGAAGAGTTTCATCACTGAGTGGCGAAAATCAATAAAAGACACTGCTACAGAAGCATTCTTCGAATACTTTCCTGTCACCATTCAGTCTGACAGTGGCCCTAAAGTGTTTGGCAGTATGTCTGCTAAAGAATACAGAGCTCAACGTGCCCACGCCGAGAGTTTTACCCTACTAGATACCACTGAACTTGAGAAGCAATGGCTTCAAGACACACAAGATATCAATTTTAACGACATGTTCGAGAACGTTTTGGGAGAAAAAGATGAAACTAACAGCTGAAGAGCTACGAGCAAGACTTAAGCACGGTGCTATAAAACCTGGCGATGACTACAAGGTTCCTCTAGCAGAGATCGAAGCTTTTGGTGATCAAGAGAGTTTGAAGCGCATGGCCGCCAACATGGGCAAATACAACAAGATGCTCAAAGAGAAGATAGTGCTTATCAATGAGGCAGTGAGTGCCGCTATACCCTTCACTAAGGAGAACTTGTATCTCTTCTGTGCCTACACGGGATCGGGTAAATCTACAGTGGCAGCAAACATAAGCTACCCGCTGTGGCTTCAAGGTAAGAAGACACTAGTTATATCTAACGAAGAGTCTGAACAGGATGTTATCCTGCGCATTGCTTGTCTACATCTAGGTTTTAACTTTAATGACTACAAGAAGGGCATCATGGATGTTGAGTTACAGAAGCAGGCTTTTGCCTTATTCCCAGAGATTACTAAATATGTAAAGGTATATGACATTACCTGGAAAGATGGTGGGACTACTAAAGTAGAAGGGATTAAGGGGTTATTGGAGGCAGTAAAGGCTGATAGCACTTATAGTTGTGTGATGATAGATTATTTTCAACTTATCAAGTACTCTGTAAATGATCCTAAAAAGACTGCGTATGAGAACTTGAACGATTTGAGGATATGGATTGGGCAGTATATTAAAAGCTCAACGATGCCAGTAGTGTTATTTGCTCAGTTGTATTCTTTAAGTAAGAAGGGCGGAGCTAAAGATTTGGACGCAAGGCTAAAAGATTGTTCAGCGATAGTTGAACCAGCTACTGTGATCATCGAAGTTATTCCTAATTTTGAAGCACAGACTACCTCATTTTGTTTGGCCAAGGACAGGTTCGGAAAGCAAGGTACGCGTATAGAGTGTGCCTTTGATAAGGGGCGTTACTTAAAAATGAACCCAGAAGAGTTAGCTAAGCGTACTTTAGACGCTAAAATTAAGAAAAGCGAAGATATCTTAGGTTTTTCTTTAGACTCAGAGGATTGATATGAGAGATAATCGATGGTGCCTTATTTGTAACGCTAGAAATAGAACCTTGTATTGGCATTTAAACTCTGACGATGCTCCAAAAGATCCAGGTGGAATTTGGTGCTTCTGTAACAAGTGCGACCGTGGCTATTCACTAAAACAATACTGCGAGATGGCTGGTATCGATGAGGCTTCTTTTATCGAAGGCGATTTTCACATACAAGAGGCTCAATCCAATGAAGTCCAAGCGATGTCGTGGCCTCACAGTTTTATCCCGCTATCAGATCCCCGGGCAGAGAAAGGTACCCAATACATAAAATCTAGAGGTTTGTCACTGGATGGTGACCTTTACTATGACATGGAGCAAGAGGGCATAGTCTTTCCTTACTATGTTAATAATTACTTCTGTGGAGCACAGATAAGGTTTATTGAGCCTAGAATAGATGAAGGCGGCAAAGAGTGGAAAATTACTACACTTAGTGGAACAAGGATTGGACTATTGCTTTATGGTTATAATCAAAATAAATTCCTTCCTCAAGTTAAGGGCATCATTGTTACGGAGGGCGCATTTAACTCGCTTGCTCTCCAGCAAGCCCTCAATAAAGCTTATGGTGGTGTGTCTAGTAATGCCTGGCGGTGTATTGCTTGCTCTGGTAGTGGCGTATCAGATCATCAAGCAGAGACACTTAAAGATCTTAAAGAAAAAGGGTATAAAGTCATCGGAGCCTTCGACACAGACGAAGCCGGAATAGCTGGCACTCAAAAAATGATTGCCAATAATTGCTTAACTCACTTCTCTTTCACAGGTGAAGACGGAGTAGATTGGAATGACATCCTGAAACGAGATGGTATTGAAGAGCTTGCTAAATTATTTTTAAAGAATGTAGAAAAGGTCGATGTCCAAAGTTAAAGCAGAATTATTAAAGCAGATAGAGAAGAGAGCTCAGGATATTAAGGGTAGACAACTTAAAGCTGCCACTGTTAAAACTGTTGAGAGCATATGTTTTGAGTTCTTTGAGAAGGTTGACGAAGCTAAATCTGTAGGTGCTACATACGGTGAAGAGATAGATGTCAAGGTATTAAGTGAGGCCATTAGAGACTTAGAATCACGAATATCCTCTACATTCGACTATAAAGCTAAAGTGAAGATACAGTATGAGACTGATGCGGATGGTTGGGGTACTTATAACCTGCGAGGCGTTACGGTATTTTGGAGTTTAAACTACATCAAGAAAAATAAAGTGGAACCAAGTGTCTTTATAGATATCAACCAGATGTTGTTTGTTTAGATCTGTTTTAATACTTACTTATCACATCGATTAAAGCATTTGCTATTTCTGGTTCATTTCTGTAGCTTAATGCCCAATAATTTAAAATTGCTTGTTTCCACTGAGGAGTATTGTCTCGATACTGTCTTACATATTCTGGACCAGCCATAACGCATACTGCGATCAGTTGGTTGCTTTCGTTTAGTGGAGTGCGTTTATTATTGAGCCAGATATTGAACTTTAACAACAATGACTGCATTATAGATAGTTTTGGATGAAGTCCAGCAGCTTTAGCTAAAGCTCCCATAATGTGCGAAGCAATGAAATCTCCTCCAAACCACTTTTTAGATCCATCGTCATTTTGATTGTTTGGGGCTAAATGAAAAGCTTTCTCAGCTTTTTTGTACATGCTAGCTATCTGATCTTTATGTCCTTGTAACATTAAACCAGCTGCCAAAACAACTAGTTGGTCTCTAGAGAAGGTGTGCGGATTTGAAGCTATGCCAGGTTCAGATGGGCACCTAGTTGGGTTCCCATCAACAAAATATTTTGAACAGTCAACTGCCTGTGGGTTCTTAGAAATAACTAACATTCCAGCAAGTCTAGAGCTATCTAGAAAGTCTGTAGCGCCATTATCTTTGGGAAACCCACTTGTGTTAAAAATCATATTTGTTTCCTTTAAATTTGTTTGATAGCAATCCAAGAGGTAGTTGTCGAAGTGAGTGCACCTCCACCAATCGTCGATGAAGTGGCGGGTCTTATATCAATATAATCCCCAGCATTAAGCTGGATTAAATTAATAAGAGTGTTTATTCCAGTGGCCGCAGAGTTGTAACTCAAAAGTTTGTAGCTACTACCATTTTTATAAACAAAATAATAGCTGCCAGTGCCTGATTGGGAGAACATTTCTATATTGTATAGACCACTCGTTGGCGCAGTAAATTTCCATCCTGAACCAGTCGTTACACTATTAGTAGTGTCGAATTCTTTGCTATCAAAATTAATTGGTGTTGAGGTACTTGCTGATTGATTTGTGCTGCAATAATATGATGCTGCAATCGTTTGCCCCGCGAGGATTTGCTGAGCGCCTGAGAGGAGGGAGATATTGATAACAGGTGAATATCCAACCCCATTATAATAAAGTGTTACAGAAGTTCCGGCAACAACGCTTAGAACATCCCCGGCAACACATTTAAAATTGGCAGAACCAGAATAAACGGCACCATTACCATTCATTAATGCTCCAATCTGAGTACCATTTTTATTAACAAAAAATGCACTAGAGGCAGAAGGATTAAAACTAGCGACCGACACAGTATAAATACCGGACACAGGGCATGTAAATCCGCCTGTTGAAGTATTGTATGAACCAGTAGTGTCAAATGTTACTACCGGAAATGCTATATTTGCTCCTCCGCCAGCACTATAATTTGAGGTTGTAGTGACTGAAGCAGCCACTACCCGACCGTCATACTGACTCACGATTTGGGATTGAGATGACCAGCCTTGGATTGGGACTCTGAATGCTATAGATTGCTTTTCACTTGAACCCATCAATTGGTTGCCAGGCTGAAATGCCATTGTATTTACTGCGCCGACATAATTAGAGGCTCCGACGAAATTAGCTCCAGAGATTGTTAAAACAGCTACGGGACTAGTGCTCGAAGCATTTCTAGTCATGCTCCCTAAAACCATTTGAGAAGTAGCATCATAACTAGAATCTACTGTCAATCCTGCGGGCAAACTAAAGTTAAAAGTGGTGGCAGAAACTGTGCCGGAGGTAAAGACACCATAAACATTGAGGTATTTACCTTCCCTACTCCAATTCACGTTTACAGCAGAAACAGTGCCACAACCAGTAATTGTTGGAATGTATAGCGAAGGGTCACTACCTACCATCCCATATCCAGCAAACGCCGCTTGTCCTACAAAGAAATTATCGAAGAGAAGTGTTGTAGTGCCGCTCGTGTTGGCATTTGCCACAAGCACCAATAAATAGCCGCTGGTGCAGTTGTAAGGCATTTGGAATTGACCAAAATATTTACCTTTTGTCGCAGCCATTCCGTAAACATTGATAAGTTGGATATAGACTGAGTTTGTGGCGTCGTAGAAGTAGACATGGAATGTATTTGAACTTGTGCCACTGAAATCGATATTTGAACTTCCTGCTGTAGCAGAGTAGTCGAAAGAGACTGATTGCATCTTAGACTGAGAGGCTGGATCAATAGTTAAAGTTTTAGTGCAAAAGCCTTGACCAGCAGTGAATGTTGTGGCAGTAGTAAGTTGTAAACTGTATTTACCACTTAAAGCTCCGCTACTTTGAGCACTTAAACTAATACTTGCTCCTGTACCAGCAGTAAAACTACCAGTTGGTGTAGTGCCAGCAGAATAAGAACCTACTGTGAATGGTTGCCAAGCGCCACTATCACCATCTTCCATGTTAGTTCCATCAAGCATTAAATTACGGTTGTTTGAGGATTCATCAACTCGTGCCCAATAGCCTAAAGCCGCATCTGCTTCAAAACTCGCGCCAGAAGTGTTTATAGTTTGACAGATGTAGATTTGATTAGAATAAATTACTAAATTGCCAACAGCATAAGGGTAAGAAGCTGCCCATGGGTTGATTCCACCAGAACTAGAAGCTTGAACTGACCACAGTCCGTTCGCTGTCGAATTGCTGACAAGTTTTACAACTAAAGAGGTGTTTGGTGCTACTGTAGTTTGCTGTGTGAAAGAGCTAGCATCTTGATATTGAACAGTCAAAGGAGCCGAAGATTGATTGTAAATCTCATAAGGTTGACCATTGATCATAGTGGTAGCAACTGGTAACTTTATTGTCTGAGAAAGAGATCCAGTAAATACCTGAATCTGTGTAGAATTTTCAACTAAAGTAGTAGTGCCAGCAGCTGTTGCTGTACTAGTGACACCAGGAGGAGCAGATGAATTATCTACAACCCATGTGCCATTAGAACTTCCAACGGAAGTTAGAATTATATTTAGTGAATTCCCAGTAGCAATATTTGCTTGTAGGGTAAAACTACTAGCATCTTGGTACTGGACAGTTAATATTTGTGTGCTTTGGTTGATAATGGAAAAGTTCTGCCCTACGACCATAGTGGTAGCAACTGGCAGAATGATGGTTTGTGCTAATGTACCAGTGAACACTTGAATCGTTGTAGATGTTGCCACTAACGTTGTTGAGGCACCAGTAGTTGCTGTAGACGTGACTCCAAAAACTGTCTGCTTATTTTGAAAAAACATGAATTAACTCCTTAATATTTTATAATATAATTTAAGCACAGGTAAGGCTGAACGTTGTTATGTGCTCCGCCTCCTCCAGTAGCATTTGTGGTTGTTGTTCCAAAGCTATTGGGGATATTTTGTGGAAGGATATAAGGCGAATTGTAGGCATTTAACTGCAACTCAGAGATTGTATGAGTATGTGATGGCATTTCAGGGATTGTCAATGTATGTGTAGCCTCACCACCGGTACCACCAAGTGCAGCTCCAATAGTACTGCCTGGACCAACAGCTACCTTGCCAGCCATATTAGGCACATTAAAGTTAGCACCACTCCCACCATAAGTGTATCCTACAGCGGCAAATAAATCTGGATAAGTTGTCGTAGCATAGCTGCTACCATCGCAAGATAAGTAACCAGTTGGAATTACTATACCAGCATAAGCTAACACTGCGCCTGAAGGGTTGGCTCCATTCGCTCCACCTATTGGATTCCAACTACCATCGGCTCGTAAGAAAGAAGTTGTCCCACCACCTGAAGCTGGCACTACACCTTGTAACAAGGAGGTAAACACATCCATCATCGCTGTAACCTGTGCCTCTGTTAAAGAAGTAGGAGCAGCAGAGAAGGCAGTATTATTGCCCATGATAGTATTGCTTGGTATATTTGCTATCATGCTTAAAGAGACAGAGGCTAAATTGATAATAGCAGAGGGCATCATCCAATTTAACACATATGAGTTGGTTGCAGTTGGAGCATTCCACGAAGCTGTGAATGAAGTTGTTGTTTTATTACTTATCGTTACTGGTTGAAACTGGACAGAAGGGTCAACAATATCTGACATCTGTGCTACGATAGCATAGGTAGCGCTAGTTTGAGGAGACGGAAAGGTCACAGTTATAGAGGTAGAGTTTATCGGAATACTAACTTCCTGTGAAACCCCACTGCTGCCTCCACCCGAACTCGAAGAGACTATCCATGAAGTTTGTCCATCGTCATACATTAGCTGGATAGCCTGTCCTGCCAACATCACTATATCGCTGCCAGTAGGTGTAGTGATTCTGTTGGCAGCAGTAGGTTCACCAGAGCTCTGATTACTAACAATTAAATTGGCACTGCTTGAGTTATATAAGATTATTGACTTCCCACCAGAAGAAGCAGTTAAACCCTCTAAGATAGTAGAAGTACTGCCTGTGATCCTGATAAGAGAAGATTGAGTAATTAACGATGTAAGTTGAACACTGTTTAAGGTAGCGGCAGAGGCTACATCACTTCTAGAAGCGAGGTCAATCCAACTACCATTATTGAAGAAGGAGTATGAGTTTCTAGCTGAATCGTAGTAGATATCGCCATTCACTGGAGAGGTGATTACATTTGATTGAGGATTTAAATTAAGACCTTTAGAGGCCCTAAACAGGTTGTTACTCATCGATTCTCCTAAGGTTCAATATCCCACAAAGGTTAATTCATCTTACCATTGTTAGTTATTGATCATTGCTATCCAACTAAGTGAATAGTTAGCAGTTCCTGTTGGCCCATTAAACTTTACTGTGAACGCTGTTGTACTTACTGCTGTTATTGTCACTGGTTCATATTGAACAGATGTATCTGTGGTATTTAATAAGGTTGCTGTCACAGATGGGGTGCTACCTAAAGCACTACTAAAAGTTACAGTAACAGTAGAGACCCCGCTGCTCAAACTAGTTGTTCCTGCTCTATAATTGCTGCTTCCAGCATTTGCCCACGCTGGCACACCAGCTACCACTGTTAGCACTTGACCGGTTGTTCCAACGGCTAGTCTAGAGGCCACATTAGTAGCACTTTCATATAAGATGTCGCCAGTTGTGGTCATTGGGTTTAAAGCATTAAAAGCAGCAGCGGCAGTTGTTTGTCCAGTACCACCATTTGCTATAGGGAGGGCTGTGCCTGATAAAGAGATGGCAAAAGTTCCGTTACTTGTGATAGTAGAGGGAGTCACACTTAAGAAGGCGGGCACAGATACGCCAATACTAGTAACAGTGCCTACTCCTGCTGGAGCAGCCCAAGACCCATCCGCGCGCAAATAATTTGTAGTCCCACCACCCGAAGCTGGAGCCATACCTTGAAGGAGTGAAGTGAATTGATTTAAGTCGGCAGTGAGTTGTGTGCTAGTAATGTCTGCTGGATTCGCTGTAGAGCCGGTGTTATTACCCTTGTAGGTATGCGCGGGCATAGGCGATAAGAACTTGTTTTTTATCTGCGACACAGGCACCTCATTTTGACATCTGCTGGCCTATGTCAAGCCAGCAGGTAGGTTTTCGCTATTATTTAACTATTATACTAAGTTAAGCTTAGTATTCGTACTGGATCTGAATATCAT
>Ga0265322_10000336_pt1 | contig 19816 bp, 20 predicted proteins | sample 41222metaG_FD_193584 | JGI IMG/M metagenome (GOLD analysis project Ga0265322, IMG submission 193584) | Rhizosphere microbial communities from Carex aquatilis grown in University of Washington, Seatle, WA, United States - 4-12-22 metaG | ecosystem: Host-associated > Plants > Roots > Rhizosphere...
TTATTATCTGAGGATCGTCCTTTGCAAAAAATATCAGGTATAATCCTACAAGTATTATGAATATCATAAGTCCTAAACCGACGTTTGTCTGGAAGTGAATCGAACCCCACATAGGACATGTCGGTCCGTGGCTGCAATCCGCATCGACAATATCGCTGAGAGCCTTATTGAATAACCATACCAAGAATCCTACCAATAGTGCAATCCCGACAACAATTGTTCCTACGTATTTGTTTCTCACAGTATAAGTTTAGAAAGCGATTATTTAAAGGTTATGGAACTCATCCGGAGTCTTAGTCTACTACTATTGTTATTTTATGGCGCTTCACAGACCCTTGATCTATAGTTGGCGTAGAATCAATCTCTGATGGACTCATCATCATACAATTGCGAAGTATCGGTATTATAAATGAATCCTTAAACAGCAAGCCATCGGGTGCGGATATAGTGAGGACGTGTTCAGATTCAGTATCTGCTGAAACGTGGATTACTATCTTGTTTTTTGAACGGTCTATACTGACCAAGTTCCCTTTGAATTCTACACCCATGTTAATCACCCATACTGTCTTATTCAAATATGTTGTATGACAAAATGTCTAAGCTTATTTAATAATTTTCCTAATTTATGCGTATCTTTAGATATTTCAGAGGTCAATTTGTTTCTTATTGGGGACGATAAATTCAATAACTATCTAAAATGATAATCTATTTAAAATATACCTATTTTGTAATAGTAAGTGGGGGTATTTTTATGGTATCAATATACGTTTTCAAACCAGAATTTTCTGAAGAGCACATCGAGGGTCATAGACTCGAGCCTGAAGTCATGGCTGCTGTTCTTGCAAGATTTAGCCGAACGGGCGACGGGATGAAAAAAATATTAGCGGATCTTGCAGATCTTGATTTTTCTGATTCTAAAAAGATGGTTGACAGAATCCTCAGATTCATCGATTATGGACACCAGAGTATAGGTGGACTCACAGGTGGAGTGCCTATAGGAGTTGACGGCGTTTCGATGTTGACGCCATACATGACATTCTTTAACCAGCCAAAACAGGACGGTCAGGAGACGAGCACGAGGTATTGCGAGTACAAGCCGGAGGGCCTTGCGCATCCATCGGCTTTCAACGTCCCGGAAAGATTCCATAAAGAATGGTATCCTATAATGCTCGAAGGTTTTAACATAAGTTCATTAGTATGTGCTGAACTCGATAGGCAAGTCACAGAGAATCCTACACTTGCGCGTATCCCTAAAGATGCGACACCAAAAGAAGCAGACAGGATGAAGAGAAATTATGGGTTCGACAGGGCAAGATACACTCTGCCTGTTGCAGCATTGACAAATTTCGGAGTAATAATGACGGGCAGAGAATGGACTGACACATTAAAACTCTTATCGGCATCAACAATACCTGAGATGATAGACCTAGCGTCTGAAATCAGGCCTCCACTAGATAAGATGCTCCCTCACCTAATGAAACACTCATTCCCGACAGATATGGCGACGGAATACATGAAAAACTTTTTCGGCAGAGGAGCAGAATACATAAGACACAACGGCGTCAATACAGATGAACTTCCTGACGCAGTCGTCACAAATGTCCAGCTTCCAGAAGAAAATGGATTGATTGAAAGAATGAACAATTTTTCCCTTGAAGATAGATTTGATAACGCATTCAAAGGAAAGAAAAACAGATACGACATCGCTAGAGGATATCCTGAGAAAGTTCATGTATCGACATATTGGAACAATATGTCTATTGCAGAGGCGCGAGACATAAACAGGCAGCGCCCATGCCAGAAGGATACATTGCTTGCGCCAGTAGGATTCTACATGGCTCCAGAGATGAAGGATGCGATCGACAAGTTAGGACTAAGAGGGAGATATATATCACTGCAGGAAAAGCGTGCAGAATTGCTCGAGAATCTTGCGAACAGTACATCTCCAGAAAGCTATGCTTCGGCTTTATTCTTGGGTGATCAGACACAATTTGAACTGCATACGAACGCTTCTCACATGACGTATGTGATAGAATTAAGGACGGGAAGAGGGGTTCACTTCAGATACGACGATCACGTAAGGCAGGCATTCGAGTCATTCGAGAAACAGCTACCAGAGTGGACAAAACACATACAGCTCGGCACTGGAGAACCGGAGTAATCTCCATACTATTTCTTTTTTATATTATAATTCTTTTTCACGTTATGGAATCGGAAATAAAAATATAAGTATATAACAAGTGTAACCAAAAAGAATACTTAACTTAAGAATTGAGTTCTTTTAATTCTATACCAAGAAGTTCAGCGGCAATTTTTAAATCCTTTTCCATGGCCTGCTCATCTCGCAAAGCCATTTCGTAATTGAATTTTCCAGAATTTCCAAGACCTCCAGTCCCTGAAGATGCCCTATTCATCCTAATAGCAGCCATTCGTATCATATTTATATATGGAATCACTTCCTTTTGCTGGTCGTGTTCCTTTGTGAAAGTTTCACAGGAAGATACTATCTCGAACGTCTTAGAACCAATCAAAACTGGTTGAGCCTTAGAAGATAAAAGACCTTTCAAATCCTTAGCTACCAAAGTATACAAGTGAATCATCAATAATCGCCACTAACTTTTAATCGTTCTCTATTCTTGGTGCCAAGATGAATGCCATTTGAATCTTATCCAATTCTTTGTATTCGATCCTTAATGGATAATCCTTATTGAACTGAATGAGTACGGTGTCGCTGATCTTGCTTCCCTGTATCATCTTCTTCAAATATTCTATAGAATACTTTGAACGTACTTTCTCAGCTGTCTCGACGCTTACATCATCGCCTGCCTTTATGTCGACGTTTACCTTTCCCGAGTCTCCTGAGGCGCTTACGATAAATTTCTTGTCTTCAGACTGGAGCATTACAGATTCTGCAACTATCTCCACATCCTCTACTGCGTCATTGAACATCGTTGATGGGCACCTTATCGTTGTCTTGAACTTCAACTCAGGCTCCTTATAATCCTTTTCCTGCTGATCAATGAGCGGTAAAAAGAACGTCCTTACCGTATTTCCAGACAATGTGAGCTTGAGCTTATTTTCTGCAACCTCGATTGTCAGATTATCGTTGCCCTTTATTCTTCTTAGGACCTGCCTGAAATTTCCGAGATTTATTACTATTGATGTCTCGTCTTTCACACTATATTCTACAAATGCACTGCTTAGAAGTCTGAATACGACCATGGCTACATTCGCAGGATCCATGGCTATCATCTCTACGCCATTCTTCCCTATCTTGAATTTTGCCTCTGTAACAAGGTCAGAAATGATTGTCACAGGTTCTTTTATCAGTTTTGTCTCGGCTAGCACTAATTTCATAATAATCCCCCACACGCATTAAAATGTGATAGTTATGTAAAACCCTTAGACTTTAAAAATTTGATTAAAAAATAAGCGGGTATTGAGTGGCGTTTGGGTTATGATTTTCCCTAAAGTTTTTAAATAAGTAGCGTTGGGATATAGAATGGGAAAAACCACCAAAAGCGGCGAGATTGTTCAGAAAAAAGATGCAGCGAAGGCAGGCGAGGAAGATTTATGGGACTTGAATGAAATACTTGGAGGCAAGAGTTTTGATGAGTGGGTCCCAGAGATAAAAAAGGATGTAGAAAGATTTGAAGGATACAGAAAGATCCTGAATGATAACATAAGCGCGAAAAAACTTCTAGAGATAATACTTCTGAGCGAAGGGATTGCGGTGAAGTATTCAAAGATAGACTCATATTACACTCTTAAATTTTCAGAGAATACAAAGGATCAGGAGGCACTTGCAAAGCTTGGTGTCCTGAAGCAATTCGTTGCGGATATATCTAATAGGATGCTGTTTTTCGATCTCTGGTTCATAAAACTGGATGATGATGTTGCAAGGAAGCTCATCGAAGCTCCAGAAATAAAACCATATAAGTATCATCTTATATCTATGAGAAAATCAAAACCATATGTAAAGAGCGAAGAGATAGAGAAGATAATGCAAATAAAGGATACGACAGGCGGGGGCTCATTTTTTGAGATATATAGCATAATGACTAACGGATTCGTATTCGACTGGTACGGGAAAAAAATGAACAAGGACGAGACAGTCAGCAATTTCAAAAGCGCAAATCCTGAATACAGGCAGCATTCCTATGATATACTGCTCCAAAAATACGACGAGAACAGTGATGTCTTCGGAGAGATATATAAGGATATAGCGACCGGATGGTATAATGACGGCATAAAGATAAGAGGATATAAAAATAGCATAGACATAAGGCATCTCGATCAGGATGTGAGCAGCAAGGCGGTCGATGCAATGCTCAAAGTCATAAGGAAGAATGCAGGCATATTCATAGATTACTTCAAGATAAAATATCTCCTGAACAAGAACTCTGGACAGAAGTATTCCTATTCAAGATATCACCTATATGCGCCATACGTCACGAAAGATAAAAACTATTCATATATCGAGTCAAAAAATTACGTCCTTGAAACATTCAGATTGTTTGACAAGAGATTTTATAACAGGGCGCTCAAAATATTCGAAAGAAAACATGTACACTCTCCACCATCTGACAATAAGCGTGGTGGAGCATTCTGCATGTCGATAACACGCGACTTGTCGCCATATATACTGCTTAATTTTATAGGAAATAAATCAAGAGATATAACCACCATAGTGCACGAACTTGGACACGGCATACATGATACTTTCTCGGCTGAAAAGCAGACAGATTTCGAGAGACAGGCGTCTTTGACGATATGTGAGACGGCTTCTGTATTCAGTGAGATGATGCTTGCTGAAAGGCTGATAAAAGAGAGCGACGACAAGGCAGAAAAGATAGGAATACTTATGGAGAGGCTTGATGACCAATGGGCAACTATAGTAAGACAGGCATACTTCGTAATATTTGAGATATACGCCCATGAAGCGATAAAGAATGGCGCAACAAAAGACGAATTAGATAATCAATATTACAAATTCCTCAAGGAACAATTCGGCGATATGGAGATTCCAGAAGTCTTCAAACACGAGTGGAATTATATAACTCACATATACGAGACGCCGTTCTATTGCTATGCATATGCGTGGGGAAATCTTTCTGTGCTCGCATTATATGATATGTACAGAAAAGAGGGCAAGCCATTCATAGAAAAATACGTCAACCTTCTCAGCGCAGGAAGCAGCGACAGTCCTGCGAACTTGCTCAAGATTTTTGGCATAGACGTAGAGTCAGAGGAATTCTGGGAGCGAGGATTTGCCGTCGTCAAAGAAGAGATAGGGCAGTTGAAGAAGCTCGCGAAATAAAATAAGTTCTATATAAAAATAAATAATGTTATAAATAAGCCATTTTTCTTTTCAATATGTTCGTCCCAAAAAGTTACGGAGAATCAAGGACAGAGAACTGTCCGTTCTGCGGAAGGCAAGCGATAATCAAAAATCCGCAAGGCGTTCCTGTATGCAACGATCACAAATCTAAAGACCTTCCTGACCTGAAATGTACATGCGGTGGATATCTATTGATCCAGAAAGGCAAATTCGGTCCGTATATGAACTGCATGAAATGCGGAAATATCACTCTTAAACGCGCCCTCGAGATAAACGAGAACTTGATGCATGCAGAAAAAGCTCAAGAAAAAAAGAGCGATCCTGAATATATCAAGAGGCACGAGCCAGGAAATATGATAATCAGAAGCGATGATCCGAGGTTCTTTGACGACTGATTAAGCAAGGGATAATTCTAAAAAGGATTGAAAATTAATTGATTTATCTCTTTCCATCCCATTCTGCAAAGAATTCTTTCAGGAATAATATCATAAAATCGTGCCTTTGTCTGGCAAGCTTCTTTCCTGTCTTCGTGTTCATCCCTTTGTGCAGATTCAATAATTTTCTTTTGAAATGGTGTATAGATGAAACGTCAATCATTTCGGACGCGTCATATTTTTTACCATCAAAAGGAACTTCCGGAACATACATCAATTGACTGTATTTTCCCGAATAATAAAAGCATCTTGCAACTCCCAAAGCGCCTATAGCATCAATCCTGTCTGCATCCTGAAGTATCTTCGTTTCGATATCATCCGCCTTTCTTCCAACACCGAATGTGTAATCTTCATGGTATTCTATGCATTTCAAGACGTGATCAAATTTCTCTTTAGATATCTTTATCTTCTTCAGTATCTTTATGACTTCTGGAAGAGATTCCTCAGGAGTCGCATATTTCCCAGAATTCGACTGCATCATCCGATGGATATCGTGGAGCAAAGAGGCGTATGCTATTATCTCTTTGTCCCCTCCCTCAATCTTTTGTATCTCGAAAGCGATATTCATCACGCGTTTCAGATGGTATATATCGTGAGACTTATCATTAGAGAATAATTTCTTAATCTCTGATTCCAATATTTTTATATTATTATCAAAGTTCATTTCATCAAAGCTTAATTTATCGAGTCTTATTCTATCTTGAACTTGGATCCATTCTTCAATATGAAACAATTCTTATTCTCACGGTAACCTATCTCTTCAGCAAGTTCCATGAACTGTTCCGAAACGATAAGCTCCGAGTGCGCCGGAAGCAATATCTCTGGATGGATTATATTTATCAAATCTCTCTGATCTTCTCTTGCGCCGTGTCCGGAAACGTGTATGTCCCTAAATATCCTAACTTTTTTGTCTTTGAGGCCGTTCTCCATTACCTCCCTGTTCTTTATATTCTCGGGGCCGGGGATTACGTGACACGAAAATATCACTATATCATCTTTCTTGAATGCAAAATAATTGTTGAATATCATCCTTGCAAGGACTGATTTAGGCTCACCTTGATGTCCTGTTACGACAAAGACATAATTCTCTGGATTTCTGCAATCTCTTAGGAATTTCTGCACTAATCTTCTATAGGGGATTATTCTTCCCTGCTTTGAGAATTCTACGATTCCGGTAGCCTCTGCCGCAATTATGTATTTGTTAAGGCTTCTTCCCAAGAACACGACTTTCCTATTGAGTTGTTTTGAGAATTCCATTATCGATTTTATCCTAGCCATGTGGCTTGAGAATGTCGAAACTATTATAGCCTTGCCTTTCGAATTAGTGCTTAGCATTACGTCCCTAAGAAGCTCTCTTGCAACTGATTCTGAGGGAGTCTTTATAGGAGTTTGGGCATATAACGAATCTATTATCATCGCTCTAACATTTTTCAGCTCGCGCATCCTTCCGATATTGGACTTGAGTCCGAGTGTCGGCTGGTTGTCGAGCTTGAAGTCATTCGCGTATACGACAGATCCATATTTTGTATGTATCACAATGAGTGCCGTATCGACGATCGAATGTGTTATGCTTATGAATTCTATCTTTATATTATTAGAAACCTGAAACATTGAGTTTACAGGATGACTCACCAATTGATTATGAATTTTTATTTCCTTATCAAGGGCGAGTACCTTAAGCATCTCTATAGTGTACGGTGTTCCGTGTATAGGACACTTGAACTGTGACGCCATGAACGGCGCCGCGCCTACGTGATCAAGATGTGCGTGTCCTATGCATATCGCTTTCACGAGCGGCAACCAATTGCCTAGCGCATCTATATCGGGAACTGCCTCTATCTCTTTCAATTTCTGATAAGACATATCGGCATCATCCTCATCTTGAGTATAATTTATGTAGTTCTGCATGTGCAGACCCATATCGAGAATTATAACCTCGTCATCGACCTTGACTGCTGTGCAGTTCTTGCCGACCTCTCTGTAGCCACCTATTGGCATTATTTCTATCATTGTATTTTTACCTCTAATTTATTTCATAATCTATGTTATGATCTATTTTGTTTGTTTATTTTTATTTCAATCTGATACTGTTGTTTAAAAAGTTATAGAAAAAGCACTGATTATCGACGCTGAATGCGCGATAAAAGATATTTTCAGAAAACCTTTTTTGATGTATCTTATATTAGGGAATGAGTGTTTATTTAAAAATATTTGCATTTGTCGATTTTTTGTCGACGAGAAACCTTCATGACAAATTGGCGCCTGATATTTTATCTTCCGCCTACCCCTCCACCGCCCATCCCTCCACCACCGCCGATGCCTCCGCCAGCCCCTCCGCGAGGCGCTGCAGCACTAAAACCACTCATGGTGGTCGTAGTTATTATCGCACCATGATAGAAGCCATAATCCTTAGTGTTTATTATCTTCCATGACTGTAATGCCTTAAGTACCTTCTCACTTACGCCAAGAGCTGTTCCATATACGAGATATCTTTCCCAAAGCACCGTCGCCTGTGGAGGCGAACTCTTTATCGATGGCAATGATCTCAGATATTTCTTGAAACCCTGCCACTTTTGATATTCGCGGAAGAACTCTCCTTTATATTTTGAAAATAGCGAAGAGCGAGCGATTAATGCGCAGGCCGATAGGGTAATGACTGCGCCTATGACAAACATCCATCCTGTGAATAGATGTACAGCTACAAGGAATGAGATGAAAAGCAACGTAGAAACTAAAACAATACCGATCTTGCTGATATATTCTTTTGATTTAGACTTTACATCCTTTGACAATAATATGGACTGCGATTGCAATTCAACGTTCCGCAGTGGAGAGAACGCGCGTTCAAAGGCGTTCTCAGTAATCTTGAAGTATCCCTGATTTATGTTTTCTTTTGAGGAATGTTTCTGTATTGTTTCTAGCATCCCCATTATCTCTGATTCTATCTCGTCAAGCCCGTCTACCTTAAGTATCTTCACATATGTCTTGTCATTGATGCTCTTCAGGTCTATTATATTTCTATTATAGAAGTCAAGCAATGTAGCGGCGAACATGTTTGGCGATATATCAGAAAATGGTGGGTCGAAGAATGCCGCGACTTGCCATGGCTTTCTTTTCTCATCAGGTATCTGACTGAAATAATCAGGAACGTCTTCAACAAGATTCTCCTTTCCGAAAAATAACCATATTAATAGTGTCAAGAGTGCCGGCAGCAGGACCACCACTATATCCAATATAGGGTAGTTGAAGGAAACTGCAGACAGGACCGGCACAGAATCCTGTACAGAGTATGGCACATAGATGACAACATCTTCAGATGGGAGATAAACATCTCTAGCAATAACGCCATCGGGAACGATGAAGTTCTCACCCTTGATTAAAAGTGGATGCTTGCCTGACGAATATGCAACAAATTTTATATATTTTTTTCCGTTATCGCTGAACAGCGCAGATGGATATAATTCATATTGTGATGACATCCAATAATCGCTACCGTGGACATATCCGTAATTATCTCCTAAACTACAACCATACTCGTTGTTCTCTGTCATGGAAAATAATGATGTATCGCTCTGGGTAAACAATTTCCCATCATAATCCTTGTAGTAAGAATTACCGAAAGAACATTCCACATCAGATATCTTAATGTATCCCTCTCCGAGGTTAGAATCTATGGGAGTATTAAAATATCTATAGAGATTTCTATAATCACTATTAGGAGTCATGAAAAGTTTTTCTGTTATTGTCGTTCCGTCAAAAGAAAGCACAGATTTATCGAATGAGAATCCTGAATATATCAATAGACCGGCAAATCCTGCAACTAATAATGCCAATACCAACATCGATATCTGTGCGCGTTCACTAATCACAATTCTTAGTATGATTTTGTATTTATATATTTAATGGGAAACTATCTAATGAGAAAAATTTCCATAATAATTTTTCGAGAGGACAATAAACTCATCTCATGCCATAGCATACACACGTCATCGACAATGAGCTGTAGAATATGTTCTGACAATAGAAAATTGGCCTCTCTTTTTTCATATCGGCTGATCCGATAATATACAACAATGGGATGTAATGATCGTTAGTAGGTACGGCGTGCTGCGAATCCTTGTTTTTTTCATAATTGACAAGATTGGAAACGTTGCCATCCTTCAAATTTTTCACGATATAATCATCGAACTCTTCTGCCCAGGAGAACGGCTCTCCATCCACGCGCATCATCCTAAGATTGTGGACTATATTTCCGCTGCCGAGTATCAAGACGCCCTGGCTGCGCAATGCTGTAAGCTCTTTGCCTATCTTTACATGATTTTCCAAAGGCATATCCGGATTAATGCTGAGTTGTATGATTGGAATATCTGCATAAGGATACATATGAATAAGTACGGACCACGCCCCGTGGTCTATTCCCCAAGAATCATCTAATGCAACTTTGACTGTGCGTATGGACTCCTTTATCGTTTTTGCATATGCTAAGGAACCTTTTACAGGATAGTTAACATCGTACAATTTTTGAGGGAAACCATAAAAATCATAAACTAATTTAGGATTTTCAGTCGACAGAACAGCCGTATTGCCCTTGAGCCAATGCGCTGAAATACAGAGGATACATTTCGGTTTCGGAATTTTTTTAGCGATATCTTTCCAAGCACGCGTGAATTCATTATTCTCAATAGCATTCATGGGTGAGCCATGTCCTATGAATACAACAGGCATCAATTCTTCAACCATAATATAAAAGAATTAACGCAGTTATTAAAGATTATGAAAGAAAATTGCGGGGGACGTGATTCGAACACGCGTACCCACTAAGAGATAAGCTCCTGAAGCTTACGCATTTGACCAGGCTCTGCCACCCCCGCGTATCAGTAAAGAATAATCATCGATTTAAATAATTAACCTAAAGCAAGTATGAAATAATATTATGAAATATAGTTTAAATCTTAGAAAAAGTATTATTACCAATAGTTATACCAATCATAACATGTATAAATTAGGAATATTGTATGTCGATATGAAAGCAGTAATATTTGATATGGATGGAGTATTAGTAGGTACACCCGCATATAACCTGGTGGCAAACAATGCAGCGTTAGAACAATACGGCGTACAATTAACAACAGAACAGAATGATCATACACAAAACTATTCTTCAAAAAAACGTATCGCGACATATGAAGAAATATTCAACATAAAAATAGATATTGACATATTCAATTCAAAATACATAAAAACTCAGACAGAACTAATTAAAGAGGAAATGCTAGATACGAAAGAATTAATACAAAAGGTGTTTAAAGATATAAAAAGTAGGGGACTAAAAATAGGCCTAACTACATCTGCCAAAAAAGAAAAAGTCGATATAATTACGAATAGCTTAGGTATACGATCGTATATAGATGGTATAATCACATCAGACGATTTAGAAAATCATAAACCACATCCTGATCCATACCTAAAAACGGCATTAAAGTTGGGCGTGAGCCCTAATGAATGTATAGTTATTGAAGATTCAATACAAGGAGTAGAATCCGCAAAGAATGCTAAAATGATGGTTCTAGGGCTAAAAACCGATTTTTATAAAACTAACGAGGTAAAAGATGCCGACCATATCATTAACAATCTATCCGAAATCAACGAGTTTTTAGACAAAATAGATAACTCGTGAATATGTGCTTTTGAGAAAAGAATATAATAGAAGAATAATCGTCGTTTAACTTATTGGTCAAAGTAGCCATTCTCACGACAATATTTTATGTGACGCTCAAATAAATCCTTCAGCTGCGGAAAGTCAGCAAGATATTTTTCCTTCTTTTCCCTCAAGAATTTCTCTGTCCATCCTTTCCAGTCTTTCTTGTAGTCTAATTCATGGATTTCTGCATCCAGTTGCTCTATGGCTTTCGCAAGTTTTGCCTCACGTGTTTTTCTCGCTTCGAATTCCCTAAATAATTCTAAATATTTTGTAGATACTACTTTCGGAAGAACTTTAGAAAGACGAACAGAATCCTTAGCCTCTTTCTCTTTTTGGCCGACAATTTTTATGCTCGGATGCAGAGGCATATCGCCAGAATATAACTCCACGACGTCATGATACAGTATTAATTCAAAAACATGCATTTTGTCGACTTTGAAGTCAAATTGTTCCATAAGAAAATCTGCGAGCAAAAGCGTGCTAGAGATATGCTCCGCGGTGCTCTCTTTCCTTTTACCGACGGAATTGAACCTATAGACCTGCTTCAAACCATAAATAACTCTGAATTTATCCAACTCTCTTACGATGTTGTCTTTCATGATAATAGAATGATTACGTTATTTAAATAATTAATGTAAAGTACAGAAGAGTATTTAGGAAAAAATATAAATCGGAATAGGAGAATCATGCTTATGCTTGAATACATGTTCATATTCTTTGCCATACTATTCTTCAGTATAGGCATAATCATCGATAATTTTCTTATAAATAATAGATTTAAGAATATGTTTGCTCTCCTCTTCTACTCCAACATAACAGATATGCTTTTCATCCCGCTGCTTTGGATATTCGGTCTTCCGAAACTGTTGCCGACAGACATGATAGTTCCCATAATTCTTGTCGGAGTGGGGCAGATAATATATCTCTATCCATACTATAAGGCACTCAAGGAGATAGACACAAGCATAGTGAGCGCATTATTCAATCTCGGAAAGATATTTGTTCCAGTACTAGCGTTTATTGTGGTGCGTGAGAGATTATCGATTCTACAATACATAGGATTTATAGTTATAATATTCGGTTCGTTCATGTTGACATACGAGGGCGGACTCAAGATAAACAAAGCACTATTTTACATGACACTCACCACGTTCATAATCGCAACCAGCTCTACAGTCACGAAATATGCTCTCGAATCAATAGACTGGATAACCGTGATAACGTGGGCAGCCATAATGTCGACAACCATAACTATAATCTTCGGGCTCCTATTCTATAAGAAAGAAATAGCCGATTCTAGAAAGATATATCTTAGAACAGTATGGCAGTTCATACTGAATAACTTTGTGACATTCCTTGCAATGGCAAGCATAACCTATGCCATAGTTACCGTGCCCGTTACGGTGGCACAGGGACTCATGGCGACAGCGCCCGTATTCATGATAGCATTCATATATCTAGGGCACAAATTCTGGCCAAGATATTTCAAAGAAAACCTAGAATGGAAAAATATACTCAAGAAATCAGTCTTCTTCATACTGATAGCAATAGGAATAATTCTAACAGTATAAATTATAATAGTTTCAATATTTTTTTAGATACTTGTTCTACTGTTTGTTTATCAGTTCGAAATGTTATTGCTTTAGAATTTTTTTCTTTATGGAATTGTTCGTGGAGCCTATTAAATCTTTCCTTTGACGTATTAACAATTCTTAATTCGGGATTAGATAATGCTCTGGCAACTCTCTCATCGAATCTCTTGGACAATACACCATAATCTGCTTCCAGATTAATCTCTATTATTTCATAACCATGTTTTTTTGCTAATGCTATAAGTTTCTGTCTCGATTTCTTATCTTTAGTATAATCTGCCACAACATTATAATGCATCTTAAACACAGTTAGAGCTATAGAGAATATAACTTTCTGAACGTCATCGCCATATTTCTTATAAGCGTATTTAGAAAATAACCATTTAATAGAATCGTAAGATAGTTGAAAGAAATTATCCTTTTCTTTAATAATATGTTTTATGATTGTTGACTTACCAGAACAAGAACTTCCATTCAATAATACTAATTTCATGATTAGTAATATTTTTAGTATAATATAAATCTATCGTTGCTATCTTAGTGACCTTTAGCCTGTCATTTTTTGTAAAAAGAAAAGTGCGGGGAGAAGGATTCGAACCCTCGAAGGCACTAAGCCAGAGGATCTTGAGTCCTCCCCATTTGGCCACTTTGGTATCCCCGCGTATGTAAGAGAAAGTCTAGAATGATTTAAAAAGTTGATTAGAAAAAATCTATTGAAGATTCCTTAGCTTCTTCTCTATGCCTGCTAAGGATTCTTCTAGTCTGTCCATATCCGATTTCTCTCTCTTGATTATAGGAACTGCAGGCTTTCTAACCTTTGTAACCAATATCTTGACGGGCTTAGTCTTGTCTTCTGTACGTACACCCTCTAGGAATTTGTTGTCGTATTTTGGCAGTTTCTCGTTAAATTTCCTATTCAGATACAATAATTCCTTTATCGAAGTGCGGAGCTTTCTCATCTCTTCGAATTTCTTCTGTCTTATAGAGAGTATCTTCTGATGACTCTTGAGCGCATATATAGTCTTTCTCGAACTCTCAAGGAGCTGTCTTCTGTATTCTAATGGATTCTTAAGATATACAAAATACGGCTCACCCTCGTGAACCTGCGGTGCAATTTCCTTTTTCTTTATTTTTTTACTCATTTTCAAAAAATGCTGAATCTATGAATGATAATCTTCGGGATATCTCTGTGATGCTCTTCTCCCACTCTTGCAATTCCCGGTCCTCTTCGGACTTCAATTCCTTTATCTTGTCAAGCGTCTGCGTCGTCTCTTTCAGTTTCTGTTTCAAGACATCGACTATGTCGAGGACTTCTTTATAATCATTAATCTTTACGAATACTGGAGTATTTTTTTCCATTTTGTTCACCTACGAAAATATTTTTCTGTCAACTTGATTCAATTTTTTATATAAGTATTCTGTCTGCTCCCTTGCCTGACCTATCAATAGCTCTTCGTGCTTGAGCAATTCTTCGTATGGAGGCATCTTAGAATCCTGACGCGAAAGTGTCTGATTTATTATCGCCAGTTCATCAAATACCCTATTGTATGCCCTTCCCCGAATATAAAGATCGACCGGTTTAGGTCCTGTCCGCCTCGGCTCTGATTGCTGGACAGAAGGCATTGGACTGTGTTCTTCTGTAAATGATGGAAGATCAGATTCTGCCGCCAGGGCAAAGTCTTCTGGTTTTGGCTCTTCTATTGCCTCTTCATTGTTAGGATCGAAATTGTTCCAATCTGGCTCTTTCCAATCGTCAGAGATAAATAATTTATTGAGATCATCTACGGATACATATCCCTTGTCCGGAACGCTCGCCGGCGCAGGGATTGTCGTCGTTGCAGTTTCATCAGCATCAGGAAGACTGAAGTCTAACGACGGAACGTTTATACTCACTGATTTCGGGTTCGCATCAGATACTGGCTGATTGAGTCCTGGAAATTGACTGCCTGTAAAGTTAACGTCAGAAGGGTTATTATTAGAAAGCACAGTGCTGCCGTCTATAGAAGGAAGGTCAGTATTTAGGTCAGGATTACCAAACGATTGGACTATGGGCTGGTCAGATGGCTTTTTCTTTAAAAAATCAAATAATCCCATAAAACACCCCTTTTTTAATCGTATGGATACGCCTAATTAATCTTAATTATCCTCGAACACTATTAAAAGTTTTCTTATTATTATATAATAGTAAAAATATTGTTTGTCGATGAGAAATAGTTTCACAATAACGAGTTATTGCGGATTAAATGAAGAAATATTTACAAAATAACATAACACTCGAATGCTTTTCGAAAGGAAAAAATTTTTACACTCCGGACCAAAAAAATAAACTTTATAGGATTATAAGCGCTTCGGCAGGGATTTATAAACTAGTTATTCGCTATAAACATTCACGAGAGAACAGGTCCTCAAACGATAGATTTATAAAAAAAGATTGATTTATTTTTCTCATGGATGAAAAGGAAATAAAATCTTTTGTGGCAAAGGGACACCTTTTATGTAGAGTCATCTTTGAGATGGCAGGAAACCCTAAAGAGCATGTAGAGAGGACATTAAGGCAGTACATAGCCGCTATAAAGGAAGATCCGGAATTCGTATTCCTTAAGGAATATTATGCTCCTACACAAGAGAACGATGGTGTATGGAGTACGTTCCTCGAGGCTGAAATACTCATATCGAATTTTGAAAAACTTAACGGCATGTGCTTCAACCTAAGCCCTGCAAGCGTCGAGATATTGAAGCCGGAAGAATTCCACTTAACGGATAAGAAATTGACAGACTGGTACAACGATCTCCTATCAAGGATACATGAAGTGGGGATAGCCGTAAAAAATCAGAGCAGCGAGAATGAACTGCTTAAAGTCAACCTAAACAGATCTATCAGAAATTGTGTAATACTCGCTATTACGGAACCGAAGACTGCAGAGGAGATATCACAAAAAATTGGCATAGATGTAGATCATCTGCAACCATTCCTTGATGCCATGATCAAAGAGAAAAGCTTGGTGAAAGATGAAGAAAAGTATAGTAAAAAAAGTTAAGAATTCTAAGAGTATAAAAAAAATAGAGGTTGAGAAGAAACATAGGAATCAATCTAAGATGGGTGCGCCTGTAAAAGACTTTCTTAAGTCGACAAAAGCAACAGAAATAATCAAAGACATTCCTGTAGAGCATATCGTTGAAGAGACTAAGCCTGAACCTATAGCGTCGTTAAAAGAGCTAGAAGAGAAGATAATGAACGTCTATGAGGAAAAAATAGCGCCGATCCCTGTTCTCTCAGAAAAAGATACTTCTTCTAAAGAGAACAAGGCGCGCGTAGAGGCGGTGTTGTTTGCTATAGGAAAATATATCGATGACGAGGCAATAGCATCGCTATGCGAGCTTGACAAAAGGACGACGAAGAATTGCCTTGAGGAGTTGCAATCGGATTATGATAAGAATAACAGCGCTCTTGCAGTGTTCCGTGAGGGGAATAAATGGAAGATAAACGTCCGCGAGAAATATCTATCATTGGTAAGAAAAATTGTTGCCGATACTGAATTGTCACGCTCAGTCATGGAGACTCTCGCTGTCATTGCGTGGAAGACTCCGATATATCAGAACGAAGTCGTAAAGATACGCGGAAATAAATGCTATGACCATATCGAGGAACTTGAAACGGCCGGCTTTATAGGAAAAGACAAGAAAGGAAGAAGCTACATACTCAAGACAACGGATAAATTCTATAATTATTTTGATATCGATCAGAAAAATCTCCGTGGAGTGATGGGAGAAGCAAAAATGCCCGCCCAGATGACACTCATAAAAGAAGAAGAGATAGAGCAACCAGTACTAAATATGGTTGACAGGATCCAATCTATAGAGACGAGAAGTATAATACTTACAGAAGAGGACAAGATAGCAGAACATAATTTCCTTGAGAGCATACACCAAAAGATAGAAGAAGCTGCACGTAAAGCAGACTCGTACACATCAGATATACCACGGCCTATGCACGAGCAGGAACAGAAGACAGCCACTGAAGCTTTATTAAACACAGATTTCGTAAAGGAAAAGGGCGAGGATATCGTTATACAGACTGACGTAGATACTGATCATCACTTCCAAAAGCCGGAGAACCAACCGCAAAAGCCAAAGCAGCTCACAAAAAAGCAGCTTGAAAAGAAATTCAAGGACGAATTGCAACGAGTGAAAGAGAAGACATCGGAGAAAAAATAAATTCTAGGTAAAAATATGCTAAAAGTCTCATGCCCAAAATGTAAACACGCCCAGAATTATGACCCAAAACTTGGAAAGATATCGGATAAAGTCAAGCGATGCGTCTATTGCGGACATTCTTTCAAAGTCCATATAGACCAAGATAAATCAAGGATAATCGAAGTTGTAAAACAGAGATAAAACCGCATATAAATTTTCCAAACAAGAAGATTTTTCTCGTCGATAAATCATGAAAAAACCAACCAAAACACTTATAAATTAGAGTTATTTCTTTTGTAATATTCTGAATGGTTTATGACGATAATATGACAGACAAAACTCAAGTGCCAAACATCAAAAATCCCCGCATTGTAATGCAAACAATCGAGGATGAGATGAAGCGTTCTTATTTAGATTATGCTATGTCTGTAATTGTGGGAAGGGCGCTTCCAGATGTGCGCGATGGCTTGAAACCTGTTCATAGAAGGATACTTTATGCAATGAACGAGCTTAGCAATACGTACAATAAACCATATAAGAAATGTGCAAGGATTGTAGGAGAGGTACTTGGTAAGTATCATCCACACGGCGATGTTGCCGTATACGATTCTCTTGTAAGGATGGCGCAGGAATTCTCACTTAGGTATCCATTGGTCCAGGGCCAGGGCAATTTTGGCTCAATTGATGGTGACAGCGCCGCAGCAATGAGATATACGGAGGCCAGATTATCAAAGATATCAGACGAGATGCTTCAAGATATAGAAAAAGAGACTGTTGATTTCTCGCCGAATTTCGACGGAACATTGAAAGAGCCTCTTGTCATGCCATCAAAATTTCCTAATCTTTTCGTGAACGGTTCATCAGGTATCGCTGTCGGAATGGCAACAAATATCCCTCCACACAACATAACAGAGATGTGCACCGCCGTCGTTGCGACTGTAGACAATCCAGAGATAACGACCGAACAATTACTCGAAATAGTGAAGGGCCCAGATTTCCCAACCGGCGCAGAAATAGTCGGAAGAAGAGGGATAATTGAGGCATATAATACTGGAAGAGGAACTATAAGAATAAGATCAGTCATCGATATAGAAGAGAAGAAGGATAGGAAAAAACTTGTTGTAAAAGAAATTCCTTATCAGATGAACAAATCACAACTCATAGAGCAAATAGCGGAACTTGTCAAGGACAAAAAGATAAGCGACATATCGGATCTTAGAGATGAATCTGACAGGGACGGTGTGAGAATAGTATTCGAACTGAAAAAAGACGCGAACCCTGAAATCGTTAAAAATCTACTGTACAATTACACAAGATTGCAGGACAGTTATGGAATAAATGTCGTGGCACTCGTAGGAAACGAACCAAAATTACTTTCATTAAAATCCTATCTTGTAAATTATATCCAGCATAGGATAGATGTCGTCAGGAAGAGATGTACTTTCGACCTGAGAAAGGCCGAGGAACGAGCACACATACTTGAAGGATTGAAAATAGCGCTGAAAAATATCGACGAGATAGTAGAACTCATAAAGAACAGCAAGAATGCTGATGAAGATGCAAAGCAGAAATTAATGGACAGATTCAGCCTAAGCGAGGCTCAGAGCAACGCCATACTAGAGATGAAGATAAGAAGGCTTGCTATGCTTGAGCAGGAAAAAATAAATGATGAGCATAAAGAACTCATCTTACAGATAGCAGAATTAAAAGACATACTAGGTTCAGATATAAGGATAAGACATATAATAACGGATGAGATGAAGGAGATAATCTCAACTTACGGGAAAAATGATGTAAGAAAGACTAAGATAGTCAACGTTGCTGATGAAGACAGCGACTTTGTCGTCGAAGATCTCATACCAGATGAGCCTGTCATAATAACGATAAGCCATTCAGGATACATAAAAAGATTGCCTATAGAGACATACAAGGTCCAGAATCGGGGCGGAAAAGGGGTAATAGCTTCTGACGTGAAAGAGGGCGACTACATAGAGAACCTTATTGTCGCAAAGACGCACTCATATTTATTGATAATAACAAATAAAGGACAATTATATTGGCTTAAGGTTTATAGAATACCTGATGCATCAAGACAGAGCATGGGAAAAGCTATCGTAAATCTTTTGGAGCTAGATGCAGATGAAAAGGTCAATTCAATAATTCCTGTACGGGATTTCGATGATAAGCATTATCTCGTCATGACAACAAAATATGGGACGATAAAAAAGACAAATCTCATAGAGTTCTCCAACCCAAGAAAGGGCGGTATAGCTGCCATATCATTAGACGAAGATAACAAGGATTCTCTCGTGAATACTGTACTTACAGACGGAACAAAGAACATCATGCTTGCCACGCGTCACGGGATAGCCGCAAGATTCAATGAAGAAGATATAAGACCTACAGGAAGGACAAGCCAGGGCGTAATAGGAATAAGACTTGAAAAGGATGATTACGTCATTGGAATGATCATCGCTGAAGAATCACATAATATACTCACATTAACGGAGAATGGATATGGAAAGAAGACCGCAGTAAGCGAGTATAGACTGAT
>Ga0265322_10000340_pt1 | contig 19723 bp, 25 predicted proteins | sample 41222metaG_FD_193584 | JGI IMG/M metagenome (GOLD analysis project Ga0265322, IMG submission 193584) | Rhizosphere microbial communities from Carex aquatilis grown in University of Washington, Seatle, WA, United States - 4-12-22 metaG | ecosystem: Host-associated > Plants > Roots > Rhizosphere...
GCCCGGGCAACGCCGGCTGGCCATCGTCTTGAAATCGACCTCGGCCAGCCGCACGCCGCCGCAGGTGACAAACTCCTCCTTGAACAGGCTCCGGCCCGTGACCGCGAATTCGCTGCGGGTCAGCTGCGCCGCGAGCGCCGTCAACGCCTCGTTTGATACCGAGGTCCACAGACGGGCGGGGTCGACACCAGCGACCGCGGTCAGCCGGGACCAGAGACGCTGCGGCAGCCCAAACGGGTTCCCCGTCGCCACTTGCTGGCGCGGATGCTCCGCGCGGACGCGCCTCAGCGCAGCGAGCGTCTGGGCGGGTGAATGCGACGCCGTCCAGTTGACGGCCAGCGTGAAGCGATACTCGCGGTCGTGCAGCACCCGCGCGCCCCATGCGGAGAGTTTGAGGATCGCCGGCCCGCTCAGCCCCTCGTGGGTGATGAGCAGCGGTCCGCGCTCCCGTAGCTTCACGCCAGGCACGGCCACCTCGACGTTCTCCACCGCCACGCCTGGCAGGCCCGTCAACCGGGGGTCGTCGACGTGGAAAGTGAAGAGTGACGGCACGGGCGGCTCGATCGTATGACCGAACCCACCGGCAATTTTGAAACCGGCGCCGGCCTTGCCGCCGCCGGTGGCGAGCAGCAGGCGGTCGCAGGCCGTGGTTTCGCCGGTAATGAGAGTTACCCCGAAACCCCGGCTCGCCGCCTGCACACCGCACCGCGTGCGCACCGTCACGCCCGCCGCCTCGGCGGCCTGCCGCAGGCAATCGACAATCGTGCCGGAATCATCCGTCACCGGAAACATCCGGCCGTCGGCCTCGGTCTTGAGCGCGACGCCGCGCGCGGCAAACCATGCCACCGTCTCGCGCGGACCCCAACGGTGCAACGGACCGAGCAATTCGCGCCCGCCGCGCGGATAATGCCGCACGAGCTCGTCCGGTTCAAAACAGGCGTGCGTGACATTGCAACGGCCGCCGCCCGAAATGCGTACTTTCGCCAGCGGGTGCGCCGTGGCCTCGCAGATGGTGACGCGGGACGCCGGGTTGTGTTCCGCGCAGGCGATCGCCGCGAAGAAACCCGCCGCGCCGCCGCCGGCGATCATGACGCGCTCATGCTTCATGCCGGCCGTCACCGTGCGCCGGACGGCGCCGCTTGTCGAAAATTAAACCGCCGCGGGTCCGGAGACACCGCGGCGGGTTGCAATGATCGGGGAGTGCGTCCCCGGAAAAACGGACGGGTTCAGGGCGTGCCCGGAGGGGGAGGCGGCGGAGGCGGTGACTCGCCGCCGGGGCCCTTTTCATGGCGCTCTTTCCTCATCTGATCCATTTTCGCCTGCTGGTCGGGCGTGAGAACGGCGCGAATATCCTTCATGGAATTCATCCGGAGTTCGCGGATTTTCTCCCGCTTCTGGTCCTCCGTGAGTGAGGCGTCATCCCGGACGGCCTTGATGTCCGCCTGGTTTTTTTCACGGATGGCCTTGACCTTGTTCTGCTGATCCTGGGAAAGGCCGAGCTTCTCCGTCATCTCCTTCCCCATCATTTCCTGGCGGTGTTCACGCCATTCGCCGCGCGGACCCCCGCCGGGGGGTGGCGGCGTGGGCTGGGTTTCGTCCGCCGCACGGGCGGCGGGCAGGGCGGCGACAACCAGACCGGCCGCGATTATTGCGATTCTGAATATTGATTTCATAAACTCTTTCTTGGGACGGTTAAGAGGACTGTGGTTTGGATGCTGGATTCAAGTAAGGGCCATGACGCCATTCGCTCCCGGCGGTTACAGGACGGGGGTGGTAATCAGGGCCGCTACGAACGGTTCGACCTGTCCATCGAATTGCTCCAAAGATAGCCTCAGTGCCGGATTCAAGAACCGGCCGGAGCCCGCATGAAATTCCGCCAGCTCACCGCCATCGCTGGTCAGGTCGTCGACGCCACGCAGCGCCGGCTGCCGCCGGCCGTGCGCGAACCGGCGCTCCGTGTGCCTGTCTGCTACGAGCCCCATCCCAGCGACGACATCCTCACCGAAGGATGGGAGCCCGACATCCTCGGCCTCTTCGTCGGCCCCCCGCACAGCGCCGATCCCGGCGACCCACAGCCGCTCCCACCTCAGATCCTGCTCTTCCTTGAAAACCTCTGGGATTACGCCGAGGGGGATGAGAAGGTCTACCGCGACGAGGTGCGCCTGACCTACCTGCATGAACTGGGTCACTATCTTGGCTGGGACGAGTCCGATCTCGAGGCCCGGGGGCTGGACTGAATGGGTGGGCTGGGCAGACCAAGATCCGGATCGTCTTCAGCTAAATTCCTCTTCCGTGGCTGGCAGGAGGGGGTGAAAGCTGGAACTTTGCCGTCTTGCAGTAGTTTACTCTGCTCTTTTCATTGCTTGCCGTCCGTGGCATAGCTGATTGCACATACTGATCAACTCTCCGGGAACTTCACCACCCGCCGCGCATCCATTCTCCCATGAAAAGACTCCTGCTTCTCGCCGCCGTGCTCGCGCTGACCGCCGCCGCCGGCGCGACCGAATACAAACGCGCCGACTATGTCGCCCGCCTCCAGACCTGCGAGGCGATTCTCCAAAGCACCATGCTTTATCCCGCCACGGCCATTCCGGCGGATGTCCTGCACCGTGCGAAAGGTATCGTCATCGTCAACCAGGTGCAGGTCAGCCTGCTGTTCGGCGTAAAGGACGGCTGGGGCGTGGAGCTCGTCAAGAAGCCCAACGGCCAGTGGAGCCTGCCCGTGTTCATCCAGGCCGGTGAGCTCAGCTTCGGCCTGCAGGCCGGCGGCAAGACCATCGAGACGATCTTCGTGCTCATGGATGACGCCTCGACCCGGCTCCTCTTCAAATCGCGCTTTGCCTTCGGCCTTGATGCCAAGGCGGTCGCGGGCCCACTCGCCGCCGAGGCCGAGCGCTCGACCGAGCCATTCACCGCGTCGGTGCTTGTCTATTCCAACGTGAAGGGCTTCTACGCCGGTGCGACCGTGAAGACCGGCACGATGGCGCCCCTCGTCGCGGCCACGCAGCAATTTTATAACACCGATTACGGCATCCCCGAGATTCTGTTCAGCGACTGGGTGGCCTCGCAGCCCGAGGCGCAGGCCCTTATGAACGACCTCCAGCGGCTCAGTCCGTGAGCCGCGGCAGCCTCTGCCCGATCGGGTGAATGTGCCGCGGGGGCGGATTACGAGGCACGCCGTGTCTTTCCCTGCCTGATTTCGCGCAAGTATTCCACAAGCGCGGTCAGTGCCGCGTCTGCCACTGTCTCCTGCATCTCCACGCGTTTCGCCCCGGGTTGCTCCACCCAGCCGCGATGCAGGACCCAGGTATTGTCGGCGCGGCGGTGCGCCAGCGCCCAGTAGGCTTGCGGCTGCCGCACGTTGCGGTCCGGTGCCGGCTCGGCATAGCCGGTCGTGGCCAGCGCGAGGTCGCTGCCGAAGAACGCGCAGGCCCCGCGCGCCATCTGCTCGGCCACCTCGGGGGACACGGCGTTGACCGGTTCCGCCTGCGCCCGGTCCACGCCAAGGTGCCGCACCTTCTGCGGGAGCGTGTAGGCCGTGAGCCCGCCGAGAAAGAATTCCGACGCCCCGGAGATCGCGCCGATCCGTGCCTGCAGCCGGCCGCACGTCACGCTCTCGGCCACGGCCAGGGTGAGCCGCGGCGGCTGCAGCAGAAGCTGTTTGAGTGCGTCCACGGCGGATGATTGGAGGTTCAGCCGGTTCTCGATGCGCCCGCGGTCATTCGATCTCGATTCCCACCGGACAGTGATCGCTGCCCATGATCTCGGGCGAGATCCACGCGCGCTTCAGCCGCGGGCGCAGCGCCGCCGAGATGACGAAGTAATCGACGCGCCACCCGATGTTCCGGGCGCGGCAGTTGGCCATCTGGCTCCACCAGGTGTAATGCCCGCCGCCCTTCTCGAACTCGCGGAAGGTGTCGATGAAACCCGCCGATAGCAGGTGCGTGAAGCTTTCCCGTTCCTCGTCGGTGAAGCCCGCGTTGCGCCGGTTTGTCCGGGGATTTGTCAGGTCGATCTCGGTGTGTGCCACGTTGAGATCGCCGCAAAACACCACCGGTTTTTTCTTCTCCAGTTTTTTGAGGTATTTCAGGAACGTCGGGTCCCACGCCTTCACGCGGTAGTCGAGCCGGGTGAGGCCGCGCTGCGAATTGGGCGTGTAAACCGTCACTAGCCACCAGTCGGGAAACTCCGCGGTGATCACGCGGCCCTCGGTGTCGTGATCCGCCACGCCGAGCCCATGCGTCAGCGCGAGCGGCTTTTGGCGAAAAAACATCGCCGTGCCGGCATAACCTTTTTTCTGCGCCGAATTCCATGCCGGCTCGCAGCCCGGCGGTAACGCGATGTGCTGCACGTCGCCTGGTTGGCACTTGGTTTCCTGCAGGCAGAACACATCGGCCTGCGCCGCCGCCATGACTTCAAGCAAACCCTTCTTCAGCACCGACCGGACCCCGTTGACGTTCCAGGAGATGAGTTTCATGCGCGGTCTATTCATTGTCGCACTGTGTCATGGTTTCAACCTTGGGATTGCCTTGGCGGCCGGAAACCGTGTTTTTGAGCCCGCGCATGTCCGTCTTTCACCATCTGCCGCTCGGCCGCCGCATCCCCGACCGCCTGCACGCCGTGTCGGTCAGCCTGCCCACGATGCGCGATCTGGTCGGCTATGAGGAGAAGGATCCCGCCATCGTCCGGCAGATTGCCTCCGGCTACCCGCGGTTTGTGCTGCATCCGTGTCTGCGGCAGCTCGCCGCGCATCTCGTCCGGCAGCACGGTCTAGCCGGTCGGACGCTGTGGCTGGCGGCCTCGGCGCGCAGCGCGGCCGGACTCGCGGCACACCTGGCCGCCACGCCGGCCGGCCGCGGCGCCGGCATCACGCCGTTCGTCGCTGAGGAGTTGCATGGAGTCATCCATCTGGAAAGTCCCGATCTCTTCAACGCGGCGAGGACCTTCCTCCAGAACACCGGCATGTTCCTGGGTTCCCGCGAAGCCGAGGACTCCCTCGTGCGGCTGGGCCTCCTGCGCGCCGCCGAACCGGAGTCATTGTTCGCCGGCGATGCCTCTGCCGAAATCAGGCGCGTCCTGCACCGCGCCCTGCCGGCGGCCGGCGCTGCCGACCTGTTTCCCGCCTGCAGCGGCATGAACGCCATTTACGCCGCCTTCCGCGCGGTAAGCGAGTTGCAGACCGCCCGCGGCCGCACCCTCTGGGTGCAGCTCGGCTGGCTGTATCGCGATACCATCGCCCTGCTCAAGCGGTTCACGCCCGATCCGGCGCGCGACTACGTTTATCTGCCGGACGTTTTTGACTTTGCGGCGCTCGAACGGCTGTTTGCGGAAAAAGGCGACCGCATCGCCGGCGTTTTTGCCGAGACGCCAACCAATCCGCTGATCCAGACACCCGACGTGCCCGCGCTGGCCGCGCTGGTCCGCCGTCACGGCGCCCGGCTAATCCTCGATCCCAGTATTGCCTCGCTCTTCTGTGTCAACGTGCTGGCCCACGCCGACGTTGTGGTGAACAGCCTCACGAAGTTTGCCGCCAGCGAAGGCGACATCCTGGCGGGCCTCGTCGCGGTGAACCCCGCCGCGCCCGACGCCGGCGCGCTCCGTCGCAGCCTTGCCCAAAACCTGGAGCCGGTCTATCCGCGCGATCTCGCCCGGCTGGCGGCGGAGATCGGCGACTGCGAGCCGTTCATGGCGAAACTCAATGCGGCCACCCCGCGAATCGTCGCCTTCCTTGAGTCGCATCCGAGGGTGAAACGGGTCTACTGGCCGCTTTCCCCCGAGTCGCGCGGCAACTTTCTCGGAATCGCCCGCACTCCCGGGTCCGTCGGCGGCATGCTCAGTTTCACGCTGAAGATGCCGCTGGCATCGTTCTACGACGCGGTGCGCCTGCCGAAAGGGCCGAGCTTCGGTATGAGAAACTCGCTGCTTTCCCCCTTCATCTACATCGCGCACTACGATCTCGTGAAAACCGTCGCCGGCCGCGCCGAGCTGGCCGCCGGCGGCATTGAGCCCGACCTGCTGCGGCTCTCGGTCGGCGCCGAGCCGGTCGAGGACATCATCGCCGCCATCGCCGAGGCGCTGGAGCTGTAACTCACTGAAGATCATCCGGATAGCGCCTGGCAACTGCCATCCTGCGCCGGACGGTTTCCCGCCGTCGGAAGGCCTCCGCCAGATCACCCGTAATGGTCGGGTAAGACCCCATACCACCCGGGTGGGCCCGGGTGTAACTTTGGCCCGGGCGAAATCATGACCTCATGGTCTCGTCTCCGTTCCAGAGGGGTCACCGGCGGTCACAAAAAAGGCCTCCGCGTCCCCTGCTGGGAACACTGCTGTCCGCAAAACAGCATCAGTTTCAACAACCTCGGGCCCAATAGAAAGTGATATGAACTTACACAAACTCGTCGCCTTTTCCATCATCGCGACTTCCTCGGTCTCATTGTTCGCTTCGTCGGAAATCGACCGCAAAATCGAGGATGCCGCCAAGGCATCCTACAACTACCGCACCGTGCTCGAAAATCATGTGAGCGTAAAGGCGAACGACGGCGTCGTCACCCTCACCGGCACCGTGGGGGACAAAGACTTAAAAGCCCTCGCCGAGGACACCGTGACCAACCTCCCGGACGTCACCCGGGTGGACAACCAGATCACCCTGGATCCGGCCCTGGCGGAGCACTCCGACGGGTGGATCGCCATCAAGCTCCGCACCCAGTTGCTCGTGCGGTCCAATGTCAGCGCCACCAATACCACGGTTCGTGTTAAAGACGGCGTCGTCACCCTGACCGGCACGGCCGACAACATGGCGCAAAAGGAACTCACGGGAGAATACGCCAAGGAGATTGATTGGGTGAAATCGGTGAAGAACGACATCGTGGTGAACGCCTCACCTGCTCCTGCCCAGACCGTGGGCGAGAAGATCGATGACACTTCGATCACCACGCAGGTCAAGTATGCGCTGTTCAGCCACAAATCCACCAGTGCACTCAAGACCAAGATTATCACCACCGACGGCGTCGTCGCCGTGTCGGGTGAAGCCGGCTCTGATGCCGAAAAAACACTCGTCAGCAAGCTCGCCGAGAGCATTCGCGGCGTCAAATCCGTCACCAATAACATGACGGTTAAGGCGCCGGTTGCGGTGACAACCAAGAACTGAAGTCCCGGCTCCCTCTTCCCCCGCCCGATTTCATCGGGCTGGGGGGAACGAGGTCCGTGATCCTCGGTCGCCATGAACTACGCGCCACCCGGTGAGCGAAGTCATCGAGTGGTGTTGACCAATTCTGATCATTTCCCGTCCTGCGATCGCACCCCGCGCACGGGCGGACGGACGGATTTACAATAAAAGTATCATGAACAAAGCCATCTCACTCGCCCTCCTTGTCGGGGGCATCGTGCTGATCGTCTATGGGATCAGCGCCTCGGATTCCATCAGCTCGTCCTTCACTCGTTTTTTCACCGGCTCACCCACTGATAAAACCATGTGGCTGTTGATCGGCGGCATCGTCGCGGCCGCGGTCGGCCTGTTCGGCCTGTTTTTCGGGTCAAAGTCGCCTTGATCCTCCGCACGCATGCTCAACTACGCCATCATCTTCCTTCTCATCGCCATCATCGCGGCCGTGCTGGGCTTCGGTGTCATCGCTGGCACGGCGGCCTGGATCGCCAAGGTTTTCTTTGTCGTCTTTCTCGTCCTCTTTCTGGTTTCATTGTTCCGCGCCAGGAAGACCTGATCCCGCTGATGTGTGCGGGCAGAATAACTCCCCATCGACATTTCCCAGCAACCGGCAGTTACTGACGTTTGGCGGGTGCCCATGCATCGCAACCCGGCCCACCTCATAAAAAGCGATGCAACCCGATCCTCGCGGCAGCACGCTCCGCGCCCAGATATCGATCAAGCGTGCCGTTCCGGCTAATCCTTATGAAACCCATCACCGTCCTCTTGGCTGAAGATCACACCATCGTGCGCGAGGGGTTGCGTGCGCTGCTGATGGCCGAGGCTGACCTCGCGGTGGTCGGCGAAGCCCAAAACGGACGCCTGGCGGTGGAGCTGACCAAAAAACTCCGCCCCGCCGTGGTCGTGATGGACCTCGCCATGCCGCAACTCAACGGCCTCGAGGCTACCCGGCAGATCCTGCTCGCCGTTCCCGCCACCAAGGTGCTCATCCTTTCCGCGCATAATGACGACGAGTATGTTGAGAGCGTGATCGCCGCGGGTGCGACCGGCTACCTGTTGAAACAAAGCTCGGCCCATATTCTGGCCGAGGCGATCAGGGCGATCGAAAAAGGACGCCCCGTTTTTAGCCCGGCCATTGCCAAACGCATCGGCGACAATGGCGGGATTCGCCGGAACCTGCTGACTTCGCGCGAGGAGGAGGTGCTGCAACTCGTGGCTGAAGGCGCGCCCAACAAGCAGGTCGCGGCAGAGCTCGGCATCAGCATCAAGACCGTCGAAAAGCACCGCCAGCATCTGATGGACAAGCTCGACATCCACGATACGGCGGGTCTCACCCGCTATGCCATCGCGGCGGGGGTCGTCGAAAGCAGCGTCCAGAAGACGATCCTTTAACTGCGCCAGTTTCAATTCCGGCGGAGTTGCTGGCCGGCGCAATTAATGCAGATTGCCCCGTCCTCAATCCCGTGTTCCTCTTCCGCCCCGGCAGAAAAGGCTTCCCTGCATTGCTAGTTGTTCATGGCCTCTTCCATGACCCAGACCTCCCCAGGCTGCACTCTCGCGCTTAAGGTCATTCCCAACGCCCCGCGGGATGAGGTGGCCGGCTGGCTGGGTGAGGCTCTCAAGGTCAAACTGCACGCGCCGGCCCTTGATGGCCGGGCCAACGTTGCTCTGCTGGGGTTCCTCGCGGACCGTCTTGCCCTGCCGCGCCGGGCCATTGCCCTTGCGCAGGGTGCCAAGTCGCGCCAGAAACTCGTGCGGATTGATGGATTGACCCGCCCCGAAGTCCGACGCCGGTTGGATTGTCGAGAATAGAGATTGGCGAGAAACCGTCCGTCTACTAGAAACCAAGTTCACCGTTCATTCCATGCGTTTGCGCAGCAGCCATCTTTTTCTTCTTCTGGGCATCGTCCTGATCGCCATCGCGTTTGTCGCGCGCTCCGGTTTGTTCACCCGCAATAACCCCGGTGAACCCGCCAACAAATACATGCGGGCCGCGCTGGCCGCGTCCAAGATACCCCAACTCAGCACGGAGGAAGCCGCGGTCATCGCCGAAAAGTACAACACCGCCACCGTGAAAGCATCCGGTCTGCGCTACCTCATTCAGGCGCCGGGGATGGGTGAGGCGAAGCCGCAAATCGGCCAGGAAGTCACGGTCAGCTACGTGGGCCGCCTGCTGCGCGATGGCACCAAGTTCGACAGCAGCTATGACCATGGCAAGCCGTTCACTTTCCAAGTGGGCCTCGGACAAGTCATTCCCGGCTGGGACGCAACCCTCCTCGACATGAAGAAGGGGGAACAGCGCACCGTCATTGTCCCGTGGTGGCTAGCCTACGGCGAGCGCGGCTACCCGCCCCTGATTTCTCCGAAGACGTCCCTCGTATTCGAGATCAAGCTGCTCGAATTTCACTAACGGAGCGGCGTGTCAGGCTTGCCCGCCGTATGCCGTCCGAATAGGAAACCCGGTCCGGCCCCTGCGGGCGGCTGCCGTAAAAAATCCGTGGTTATCTGCGGCGATCTGTGGTTAGGCTCCCACCCTTTCCTGCATGACCTACGACTTTGACACGACGATCGACCGCCGCGGCACCGATTCACAAAAGTGGCAGAAGTACGCCGGCCGGGATATCCTCCCGCTGTGGGTGGCCGACATGGATTTCCGCTCCCCGCCCGAGGTCATTGCGGCCCTGCATGCGCGGGTTGATCACGGCGTGTTTGGTTACGCACGGCCGACCCCGTCAACCATCGACACCATCGTCGAGGCCCTGCACGCCCGCTACCGTTGGAGCATCGATCCTACGTGGCTCGTCTGGCTGCCCGGACTGGTGGTCGGCCTCAACATCACCGCGCGCGCCTTCGCCCAGCCGGGTGAGTCTGTGTTGTGCAACACGCCGGTCTACCCGCCGTTTCTGACCGCGCCCGCCCAGCAAGGCCGCGAGGTCATCGCCGTGCCGCTGACCCTGCGCCGAGCCGACGGGCCCGCGGCCGCCGCAGGCTGCTGGGAGATCGATTGGGACGCGCTGGAACGCGCCGTCACGCCGCGGACCAAACTTTTTTTCCTTTGCAATCCGCACAATCCCGTTGCGCGGGTCTTCCGCCGCGAAGAACTCGCCCGCCTCGCCGAATTCTGTCTGCGGCACAACCTCCTGCTCTGCTCCGACGAGATCCACTGCGACCTTATTCTTGACGGACTGCCCCATGTGCCGACGGGCACGCTCGGGGCTGAGATCGCCCGGCGCACCATCACGCTGATGGCGCCCAGCAAGACCTACAACCTTCCCGGTTTTGGCACCTCCCTGGCCATCGTCCCCGATGCCGCCTTGCGCGCGCAGTTTGTCCGCGCGACCACCGGCATGGTCGCGGAGGTCAACTGTCTCGGCTACACGGCCTGCGCGGCCGCCTACCGCCATGGCGAACCCTGGCGCCAGGCGCTCCTGGCCTATCTGCGCGGCAATCGCGAGCACCTGCTCGCTTGCGCCGCGCGCGAACTGCCCGGCCTGCGGATCGAGGCGCCGGTCGAGGCGACCTATCTGGCCTGGTGCAACATCGAGGCGCTGGGCCTGAAGGATCCCGTTGCCCATTTTGAAAAACACGGCGTTGGTTTGTCCGACGGCCGCCCTTTCGGCGCCCGACCCGGCACTTATCTCCGCCTCAACTTCGGCTGTCCGCGCACCACGCTGGCGGAGGCGCTTGCGCGGATGAAACAAGCCGTGGCCGCACGCTGACCCCGGCTTTCCTTTTGATTGAAGCGACCGGCGACAACGATCCCGACATGAAACACCCCCGCCTTCTCCTGCTGCTCGCCCTGTGCCTGCTGTCGCTGGGACAGGCGGCCTGGTACCACCCGCAGCTTCCCGGACTCGTCGCCACGCACTTCAATCTCGACGGCCAGGCCGACGGCTGGATGCCGCGGGCGCATCTCTTCCAGTCGCAGGTGGTGTTCGCACTCGGGCTTGCGGTGTTCTTTGCCGTGCTCGCCTTTGTTGGGCCCCTGTTGCCGGACTCCCTGCTGCAACTTCCGCACAAGGAGTACTGGCTTGATCCCCGGCAGCGGGCCGAGACGAGACGGCAGATCACGAACATGATCCTGTCATCCGGTTGCGGCAGCCTGGCCTTCCTGCTCTTTCTCCGCCAGCGCATCCATCAGGCCAATCTCGATGGCTCCCACCATCTCGCTCCCTTGTTCGGGGTGGTTCTGATCACCGCCCTTGTGCTCATTGCCGGGCCCCTGGTTTCCCCGCTTTGGCGTTTCTGGAAAAACGCACCCAACTGATTCCCCCGGGCCTCCGGCATACACCCCGGCTGGTTCGCTCCCCGATGCGCCTCGGTCCCTACGAACTATCGTCGAACCTTTTTCTCTCGCCGCTGGCGGGTTACACCAATCTGCCCATGCGGCTGACCATCCGCGAACTCGGCGGACTCGACTGGGCCACCACCGATCTCGTCAACGCCCGCTCCCTGCTTGAGCAGAACCGCCGGGCCCTCCAGCTCATCCAGACCTGCCCCGCCGACCGGCCGCTCGCCGTGCAGCTTTTCGGCAGCGTGCCCGCGGAGATGCGCGACGCCGCCCTGCTGCTTGAGTCGTCCGGCTTCGCCTCGGTTGACATCAACATGGGCTGTCCCGTGCGCAAGGTCACCCGGATCGGCGGCGGTTCCACGATGATGACCGAGCTGAAAAAGACCGCCGCGCTTGTGCACGGCATGGTTGAGGCGGTGAAAATCCCCGTCACCGCCAAGATGCGCCTCGGTTGGGACCGGGAAAATCTCACTGCGCCCGATCTCGCGCGTGTGTTGGAGGACGTCGGGGTCGCCGCGGTCTTCGTGCATGGCCGCACCCGCGCCCAGGGTTTCGGCGGTACCGTCAGCCTCGCGGGCATCCGCGCCGTCGTCGAGGCGGTGCGCCGCATCCCGGTCATCGGCAACGGCGACGTCACCACGCCCGAAGCCGCAAAGACCATGCTGGCCGAGACCGGCTGCTCCGGTGTGAGCATCGGCCGGGGGGCGTTCTACAATCCCTGGATCTTCCGGCAGACCCGGCACTATCTGCGCACGGGAGAACTGGCGTCCGAACCGTCGTTCGACGAGCGGGTGCGCGTGATGTGCCGTCATCTTGACCTGATGATCGAGATCTACGGCGAGGAGACCGGCTGCCGGATGTTCCGCAAGGTCGCGGCGTGGTATGCGAAGCGCCTGGGGCCGGTGATCGAGTTCCGGCGCCGGCTCGCCGTGTTGCGCACGCGCGATGGGTTCTACGCGGCTTTGGCCGCCTACCAGACATGGCGCTCGCAGTTCTGCAACGCCGCTGGCGAATTGCTGCCCAAATACCGCCAGCAGAAACTTGTCGCCTCCTTCATGCGCCCGGAGACCGACTCCCCGCCTGGTGCGGTCCGCGTGCCGAAAGGCCCGATCGAGGTGTGGTGAAGCGGGATGCCCGCAGGTTTCGAGTTTTGTGTTTTGTGTTTTGTGTTTTGAGTCCCGGCCGGCAAGTTGGTCACACAAACCCCCAAACGCAGAACTCAAAACCAATTTATCCATGTCCCATTTCTGGCAACTCACCCTCGGCACCGCCGTCGCCCTGCTGCCGGTCATCAATCCTGTCGCATCGGCGCCGGTCCTGCTGTCCATCACAGAGGGGGACAGTGAAGCTCGCCGTGTTTGGCAGGTGAAACGGGGCTGCATCTTCATGGTGGCCATCCTCGTGGGCTTTCTGTTCGGCGGCAGCCTCATCATACGTTTCTTTGGCATCTCGATTCCTGGCATCCGCATCGCCGGGGGGCTGCTCGTGTCGGGCATCGCCCTGTCCATGCTGGCCACGCCGCACGAGGACGCTGACGAGCGCCGGCGCCGCGAGGAGGCGCGCGCCAAGCGCGACATCTCCTTTTCCCCTCTGGCCATGCCGATGTTGAGCGGTCCCGGCTCCATCGCGCTCACGATCGGTTTCACCTCCCTGGCCGACCGCTGGCTCGATTATGTGGCCATCATCCTGGGCATCGTGGTGGTCGCGGTGATTAGTTACGTGACCCTGCGACTTTCCGGCCGCATGGTGCAGCTGATCGGCGCCAATGGCACGAATGCCCTGACGAAATTCATGGGCTTCCTGCTGCTCTGCATCGGCGTCCAGTTTATCGTGAACGGGGCTGTCAGCATTGCCGCCGACCCCGAGTTACTGCACGCCATCCGCGCCGGACTGGGCCGGTAAACCGGTATGACGGACGGAACGCCGCCCGTTTCCCCCGGGCCGGGCTGTTCGTGTCACTTGGCGGAATCGTCCGCCGGCCGGCCTAGCTGCTTCAGTACCGGCGCCGGATCACGGTGCCCAAGTCGTCTTTGAAAACGATCTCTTTCTTGGTCACATCCAGGCCGATAAAAACGATTCCCAGCCGCTGGTCGACGACGTCGCCCGGCTTGTAGGTGAGGCCCTCGATGAAAAGTCGCGGCGGCGGTCCGGAGCGGATGCCACTGACCTTGAGTTTATCGATGAAGAAATGGAACCGCGCGTCCCTTGCCGTGAGGGCGGGGCGCGGCGTGGCGCGCGTGACTGCCGGAGCCAGGACGGGCGGAACCCGTGTGGGGGTCGACGGCACTGGCGAAACACTCGGGTTGATTGCCGTGGCGGCCTCTGGCGCCAGCACTGGTGTTCGGGGCGCCAAGGCCGGGCCGGCGACGTGTTTCCGGTAAGTGAGATAAACGACGCCGGAAAACACGAGCAGGCCAACGATGCTGATCACGACCGCCACCGGATCCACCTTGATGCGCGGCGGCCTTTCCCTCGCAAAACTGGAGAGCAGTGGCGGGAGTTCCACCACGGGAGCCGGCGCGGAAAAAGCCGGAGAGGAGGATTTTCGGATCGGCTTGGTCTCGGCCGGCATACGGGTGCGGGCCACCGGCACGGGAGGCGGGGTGGGCAGGGGCAGCGGCTCTTTCGACTTCAGCTTAAGTTTGTGCTCAGCCTCGGTTTGATCTTCGCCGGCAGGCGGTGTCGGCTCCGTCGGCTTGATGGCGACGCGTGCCATGATGATTACCTTCTCCGGAGGCGCCCCCTCCGACGATGAACCGGCGGCCGGCGGTTGAGCAGGTGGGGACTCGTCGCTCATGCTGGCAGCAATCTATCACAACTACAGTACAGCGAAACCAAAAAGATGCGCTCGCGGTCTGATAATTATTCCGTCAAAAACAACAGGCATACCAACCTCATGAAAACCCCCGCTCCTGCCGTCCTCGTGCTCGCCCTGGCCACCGGTTGCAGCCTGTTTCACTCCTCTGGCAAAAAGGCCGGCCCGCCAGAACTGCCGCCCGCGGCCGGAATCGAGGCTGAATTTCAAGACCGCTGGATGAACAAGCGGGTGCATGACCTGCTGGCCTCAGGAGCCGCGAAGACCGATGACGAGGCGAAGCAGATGGCGGCGAATGAGTTCGCCAAGCTTTATCCCTACGTCAACTCCGGCTACAGCGCCACCCGCCGTTGAACCGGCGCCCTATTCCCGGCTGAAATCCAGCAGCTCGATTTCAAAGATGAGCGTGGCGCGGCGCGGGATGCGGGGCGGATCGCCGCGGGTGCCGTAGGCCAGCTCGTAGGGGACGATAAGCAGCCGCTTCTCCCCCCGTTTCATCTGCTTGATCGCCTCCTCCCAGGCTGCGATGAGCTCGTCGCGACCGACGCGCGGCCGGAACGGCTCCTTCGGATCCAGTGCCTCGCTGAACACCTTGCCGTCAAGCAGACGGCCTCGGTAGAGCACCGTCACCACGTCCCCGGGCTGGGGTGTGGCGTCACCTTTTCCTTCCTTGAGGATGACGTAGCGCAGACCGGTGGAGGTCTTCCTGGCCGTCGGCCAGGTTTTCTCAACGATCTCCAGGTCATCCCATGGCAGCTTTTCACGTTGCGCCCGCACCGGCAGTGCGCCCAAGAGGGCCACGGACACGGAGAACCAGAAAGCAGTGCGCATGCGGCAAGTTTTACTTCCCAGGGAGGAAAGTAAAGACCACAGCACGCCGCCGGAGTGCCCGGCATGGCCCGCGCCATGCAAAAACAAAAAGGCGAAGTCCGCGCGGGACTTCGCCTGCAAAACGAACCAAGTGACTAAAGCCGCCGGTCAATAACGACGGTTGCCACCACCGCCGCCACCGCCAAAGGAACGGCCGCCGCCGCCGCCACCGCCACCGCCGCCGCCGAAGGAGCGACCGCCGCCCTCTTCCTTGGGACGGGCTTCGTTGACCGTGAGGTCACGCCCGCCAATGTTCTTGCCGTTGACGCCAGTAATGGCCGCCTTGGCCTCGGCGTCCGAGCCCATCGTCACAAACGCGAAACCGCGGGAGCGGCCGCTGAACTTATCCATGGCGATGAACACCTCGGCTACGGTGCCGTGCTGCGCAAAAAGATCGCGCAATTCGCTTTCGGTGGTGCTGAAAGCCAGATTACCCACATATAATTTTGAACCCATGATGACTGTTTATCCCTCGATCTACCGGTAGCTCACGGACTGTTCCCGATCACCGGGTTTCAAATCATCATCGGGCTCCAAGCCCGCCTGATAATCCACCATATCGCGTAACCTAACACAAAGTCTATCCAGGAAACGGAGCGTAAGACACCGGTTCCCGGGAAAAAACACAAGCTATTCTTTTCCCCGCAATCCCGGGCCAAGGAAAGCCTGATCACCCCGCCGCCCGCACGGCCGGATGCGTGGCGAGCAGCGCAAGCCCCTTTTGGAGCAACGTTTTGCCCGGTTCCATGCGGTGCCATGGCGAAGCGCCCGAGGGATGCGGCAGTGGCAGGACATCAACGGCATGTCCGTGGTAACTCACCCGGAACGACCGGCCGACCACCTCGGCCAGCGGCCGTTCGCCGAGAAACTGCGTGATGGCCAGCCTGCCGACGGGAATCACCAGTCGCGGTCGCAGCAAGGAGAACTCCCGCTCCAGCCAATGCGCACAGTTGGCGATCTCCGCCTCGTCCGGCACGCGGTCGCCTCCCGCGGGTTTCTTGCCGGGAAAACAGCGGCAAACGGCGGCGAAGTAGACCCGGCCGCGCGTTTCCTCCTCCGTCCAGCCGAGCGCCACCTGGAACCATTGGAAGAGGGTCCGGCCGGCGGTCCAGGCGAACGGGCGGCCCAGCTTGGGTTCCTTGTCGCCCGGCGCCTGGCCGACGAGGATGATGCGACTCGCCACCGGGCGGCCGACGACCACCGGCTTGGACATGCGCGGACACCGGGCGCACCGCTGGAGTTCGGCCAGATGCTGGTGGACCTGGGCAATGGTCGGCATGCGCAATGATGGATCAAAAGCGGCTTTCGGCTCAGATGCTGTACTTGCTCTTGATGTCCTCCGGGATCGGGATGGCGCGATTGGTCGCGAGATTGATGAGCTTGTACTCCGCGTGCCCGTTCAGGCAGCGCTTCCCGGTCGCCTGCTTCTCGATTTCAAAGCGCACGCGCACTCCGTCGCCGTCAGGCAGAAATTCCTCAATCCACGTGCGCACCACGAAGCGGTCGCCCAGGCCCAACGGCCGCAGGAAGGTCATGGTGATGGCCGTCAGGTACCAGCCGAGACCCAGCTGGATGAAATCCTCCCAGGACATGCCGTAGCAGCGGGCCATCTGGTCATAGCGGGCGGCGAGCACGTAGTCCATGTAACGGCTGCTGTGCACGTGCTGGAACAGGTCGATGTCGTCCGGCCGCACCTGCAGCTCGGTTTCGAATTTTGAGTGGATGTTCATCGGGGGAGAGATCAGCGGCGGGCGCCCTTCAACCGAGGAGCCGGTCGATGAGGCGCCGGTCGCGCTTGGTCGGCCGGCCGGAACCCCGGGCCCGGGCGAGGAACTGCTGCACGCGTTGTGCCCGCGCCTTCTCGAATTCGGCCGGCGGCGTCTGGTCCTCGCAGTAGACTGCGACGAGCTTCGCCCCCACGCGCGCCGGCGGCACCGCCCGCACCTTGAGCGTGCGGTGGATGAGCCCCTGCCGCACGACGATGACTTCGCCGGCGCGCACGTCGCGGGAGGGTTTCACCGGCTGGTGGTTCACGGTGACGCTGCCCGCCCGGCACGCATCGGTGGCCAGGCTGCGCGTTCTGAAGAGGCGCACAGCCCACAGCCACTTGTCGATGCGCTCCACCGCGGGGGAAAAAGGCACAGCCGCGAACGTAGAACGTCCGCCGCCGCGCGCAAAGAATTTCGCGCCGGGCCCGACCGGCGGCGGGATCCGTCAGGATTTTCGGGCGCGCCCGAATTCCTCGCTAAACCAGTCGCGCATCATGTCCTTCTCGTAGCGCAGGGGATCACTCAGGGGCCACGCGGACCGCAATTGGAAGGCGAGGTCGGTAATCTCCCGCGCGCCCTCCTTGACGACGTTCCCCTTTTCGTCGGTCAGACGAAAATCCAGCTTGAAACACGGAGGATAGATGCCGCGGACGATGCGGACATCATCGAACTGCGCCCCGCGCCACGGCTCGAACCTGCCGGCCAGGCTGATGTCGGTGACCGTGATCTCCAGGTGCAGTCCCGCGGACACGTAGGATTCACCCGTTTCACACAGGAAATTTTTGATTTGCGCGAGCAATGCAGGGGAATTGTCGCCCCAGCTGTCTTGCTTCACGTCCGTGAACTTCTGCGGTTCGACAAAGATCACCGATACGCGTGATTCAGGCTTGGGGGCCGTGGCGGCGGCCGCGAAAGCCGATCCGGCACTGGCTGCACCAAGCAGCGCGGCAAGAACAAGGACTTTCGTTTTCATGGCGTCAATTGGTTGAACGCACCATACACCCAAAGTCGGATTTTGCGAGGTCTGGCCGCCTCGAACCTTGTCACCCGCAGGCGACGAGCGGCGATGTGCGGATCCAGCCGGTGGGCCAGTCTTCTCCCGCCCAATCCGCGGCTGGCCCGCCGGCCGCGAGGCCCGGCGCGCGAAGGACCGCCGCAAGGTGCTGTCATCCAGCCGCCGACGAAGGCGTCGCGGGCCGGATCAATGCTTGAACGGGTTGAGGCCGCCGCCGAAGCCGGGGATCTGAAGCTCGGTGTACCCCTCGGGGCTGAAGAACGAATCGGGCAGCGGGGTTTTTTCGATCTTCGTCACCTCCATGCGCATCTTTTCCGCGCCGCCGGCATCGCGGGTGATGACGCGCAGCGGGAAGAAATTCCCGTCGCGGACGAGCTTTTCCCAGGCGGGCGACGCATTGGCGGAATGGCCGCGGCCCATCGGATTTTGCATGGCCGGAAACATAAAGGTGCCGAGTCCCTTCGCCAGCCATAGCTCGGAGACTTCGCCGTTCTTACTGGTCACCTTGTATTCGGTGGCCGTGTAGCCGGCAATGACCTCGGTGCGGCCGGTGGCGATGGGTTCACTGACGGGCGCGGCCTCGGCCGGGTTGCCTCCCAGGGGCGTCTCGCCGGGTTGTGGCATCGGTTGGCGCATATACATCTTGCGAGCTCCGCCGCCTGCGCTGTCGGGCATTTCCATGAGGATAAGTACTTCGCGCTTGGAAAAATCGACAATCATGCCGCCGCTGCCCCCGGCATTGTCACGACCCGAAGGATTCTTCGGGAAGTCCATGCGGAGCTTGCCCTCCTTGAGGGCGTAGTTGAAGACGTGTGCTCCGCCGCTTTTGGTGTCGGTGATCTTCATCTCCACCCGACCCTCAAAGGAGTCGGCGGCGGGAAGGGCGGTGGCGGCGAGGGTAAGAATGGCCGCGAGGAGGCTGTGACGCAGGCAGGTGACGGGCAGGTGCATGAGTGAGGCTGGTTGGAGGATGAGTGAAACAATCAGGGGAAAGCTGCTGCCGCCGATCATGCGACTGGCGGTGTTTTCGAGCAAGTCAGTCGAAACGATGGAAGTTTCTCTATATCGCAGGCGCCCATCCTGTCAAATGGCACCGGGCCTGATGGATCAAGCCGTCGCATCGCGGAATGTCGCGCTTTCACAAACGGAGGGGGAACTGCGCCTGATCGTCGCCCGTTGCCAGGGAAGGCGCCGGTTCAAGACAGGCGGCATCATCGTGCCGGATGTTGTTCACCCGGCTGGTGACCGGTGTGGCCATCATCGCCCCGGCGGGAAAAGGACGCAGTAGCGGAGCGAGATCGCCGGGTTGCGCGAGATCGGGATTGAGCCAGCGCAGGCTGTCCTCTGGCGCGAGAATGGCCGGCATGCGGTCGTGAATGGGGCGCACCAACTCGTTGGGTGCGGTGGTGATGATGGCGCAGGTTTCAATCGCGCGGTCCGCGACGGGATCGTGCCAGGTCTCCCACAGGCCGGCGAAACAGAACGGCATTCCGTTCTGCGGCCGGAACAGCCAGGGTTGCCGCCGCCGGCCGCGGCCCTGCCATTCATAAAAGCCGCTCGCCGGAACGAGGCACCGGCGGTGGCGGAAGGCTTCGCGAAAAGTCGGACGGTCAGCCAGACTCTCGGCGCGGGCGTTGGCCGGCGCGCGGGCGGGGTCGGCGTCCCGGGCCCAGGCCGGCACGAGCCCCCAGCGCAGGGTGACGATCTCCCGCGTTGTTGCGCCGTCCTGCCGGCGGACCACCGGAACAGGCTGGCCGGGGGCCAGATTGTAGCGCGACCGCCACTCGATCGGATGAGAGAC
>Ga0265322_10000341_pt1 | contig 19633 bp, 18 predicted proteins | sample 41222metaG_FD_193584 | JGI IMG/M metagenome (GOLD analysis project Ga0265322, IMG submission 193584) | Rhizosphere microbial communities from Carex aquatilis grown in University of Washington, Seatle, WA, United States - 4-12-22 metaG | ecosystem: Host-associated > Plants > Roots > Rhizosphere...
CATATTTCAGGCAGTGTGGGCAAGCCTACTTTGTCTTTCCGGAACATACGGCGATTTGCTCGATTATGTTGTCTTCGCTGTCCTGATCTTTTATATCCTCACCGTTTTCGGAATTTTTCTCCTTCGGAAGAAACAACCGAATGCAGAACGACCGTATAAAGCATTCGGCTATCCGGTTCTTCCTGCATTTTACATTCTTGTAGCCATTGCAATTTGTATCGATTTGCTGATATTCAAATTCGATAACACGTGGCCCGGACTTCTTATCGTCCTCACCGGCATCCCGGTTTATTTCTTCTGGAAACAATATTCACCGAAAAATAATTAATCGAAGAGATCAAAATCATTAAGAAACGATCATGAATATTTTCTATGCAATTCTTCTCGGTATCATACAGGGTCTCACGGAATTTCTTCCCGTCAGCAGTACGGCACATCTGACGTTGGCAGGACGATTGTTCGGATTGATCGATCCGGCACGACCGGAAGATTGGACCGCTTTTATCGCCATTATCCAGCTTGGCACGGTCACGGCTGTCATCATTTATTTCTTCAAAGATATTATCGGAATGATAACGCACGGATGGAACGATATTCTCACAGCGCCTGCACCCGGAACACCCCGATGGAGCGCTCAGTCACACCTCACCGGAAAAATCATCATCGGCACTCTGCCGGTTGCAATCATCGGTTTGGCTTTCAAAAAAATTATTGAAGGAGCGATCACAAAAGAGATCGCCGTTATCGGTACAAGCTTGATCGTGCTGGCGTTGATTTTATGGTGGGCGGAAAAAGTTGGAAAACGTATTCGGACGGAAGAACAATTAAACTGGAAAGATGCGTTGATCGTCGGCTTTGCACAATCGATGGCGCTGATTCCCGGCTCATCGCGATCCGGCACAACAATTACCGCAGGATTATTTCTCGGGATGACGCGCGAAACTGCCGCACGGTTTTCTTTTCTCCTCAGTATTCCCGCCGTTATGGCAAGCGGATTCTTTGAAATCTACGAAGCGCGTCACGATCTTGGTTCAATCGGAATCGTCCCGCTTGTGATTTCAACCATCGTGTCCGGTATTGTCGGATATGCAACTATCGCCTTGTTATTGAAATATTTGAAGACACATACCACGTACGTATTCATTTTTTACCGAATTCTTTTAGGTATCACGCTTTGGATATTATATTTGAATTCATAGACCCGAAGAATTACTCCATTCGTTTTCGCCATATCGGGGCAAAGACAAATTTATCAAGCATTGCCACGATACCGAGAACCACCACCACCAATGCGGTAAATCCGTAGTTTTGTTTTGAAAATGCAAACGGAAAAAATTTCTCCAACCCGAGACTGAACGAACTCACTCCGGCAGAAATGCTGTTGTTGAGCGACGTAACGAATGTTTCAGAAATCGTCACGGGCTCGCCGACATTCGAACCGGCAAACGTACCCGTTACTTTAAACACAAGAACAAGCACGACGACTACGAACGAGAGAGCGAATACGGGAGCGAGATTTCTTGCAATAATCCATCCTAACGAAACCGATTTCCTGATCCCCAGCCGACGTATGAGGCGCAGAGTGAATTCGGCCGACGGTTCATCAAAAGGAAATTGCCGAATTGCCCGCTCCATGTTTGTAACGGCATGGATTTTTGTCCGGCAACCTGCACACGTTCGGATGTGAAGCTCGATTGCATTTTCGCGAAAGCCATCGATATAGTCCAATATTTGCTGCATTGTCGGGTGATTCATAACCGGACCTTTTCTGTTTGAAATTCTTTTTGCAGTCGTTCGTATAATAATACCCGTGCTCGAAATAAATGTGTCTTTATCGTCCCGACCGGAAGTTGTGTTATTTCACAAATCTCTTCATGAGAACGTTCTTGAAGATAAAACAACGAAAGAATTGTCGAATATTTTTTCGGCAACGTATCCATAACTCTTTTGACATGTTCGATCAAATCACGAGCTTCAAATTGCGTGGTGAAAGATACGGTCGAACCGCCGCTATCAAAGTCCAATTCCCTTTCATCATCAAAATCCACCAATTGAAATTCTTCATTTTTCTTTTCCAGTTTCGTCAGACAGACATTATATAAAATTCTATAGAACCATGTACCGAACGCCGCCTTGCCTTCAAATTTGTTCAAGCCGTTGTACGCACGGACAAACGCATCCTGCAATGCTTCTTCCGCTTCTTGCCGGTTCTTCAACATGCGAACCGCCAGCGTCATTCCTTTGTCCTTATAGCGCTGAACGAGGTGCGTAAACGATTGTTTCGCACCCCCGCGTATCTTTTCAACGATTTCATTGTCGGACAATGGCATATTCGGTTTCATTCTCTTAGACCGCAAAAATCGCTCGGGGGTTTCGCCATCCATTATACAAAATAGATCTTCCGAAGTGAAACCCTGCCACCGCATCCGAAGTCAAAAGATACAAACACGGTACTTAACAATTTAAAAAGGAGATAAACATGCCCGGTGAAGTCGTAGTATTGTTCGCGGTTTTTTTTACTTTTCTCGGAGCTATTATTATTATCGGAATCTCGACAAAGCACAGGGAAAGAATGACTATGATCGAAAAAGGAATGTCCGGCGAAGATATTAAAGCGTTATATACACGGGAATTCAAACGCGATCCGCTTGCGTCGCTGAAATGGGGTCTCCTTTTGGTGCTCGCCGGTCTTGCCATTTTTGTGTCGAATTACCTTCACTCGCAATATGGAATGGGTGACGAAGCAGGCCTTGGAATAGTTATGCTGTTCGTGGGAATCGGGTTGGTACTGTTTTATACTATTGCTGGGAAGAAGAATCCGCAATAAAATCTACCGTTGTCCAGGTGTTGGACACTCGGACGACTTGGTTATCCGACAGTCCAACTGTCGGATAACGGGGTTTTTGATGCCGAAGCTCTCAGGCAATTTCTTTGTGCAACTTACTCTTCTTATATCCATAGAGGAAATAAATCACCAATCCTACGCAGAGCCAGAGTCCGAATCGAACCCACGTGACCCACGGTAATCCCATCGTCAGGTAGACGCAGGAAATAATCCCGAGAATCGGAATCACCGGCACCCACGGCGTCCGGAATGCCCGCGGCCGGTCGGGATCCCGTTTACGAAGAATAAGAATACCGATACACACAAGAATAAACGCGAACAGCGTACCGATATTCGTGAGATCGACCATCTCATCGATCGATGTAAACATCGAGCAGACACCGACAACCAGGCCGGTGAGAATCGTCGTCACGTACGGTGTGCGATATTTCGGATGAACTTTTGCAAAGCTCTTTGGAAGCAGACCGTCACGCGCCATCGAGAAAAATATTCTCGGCTGTCCCATCTGAAACACCAGCAAGACCGCCGTGTGTGCAACCACCGAACCGAATGCAACGATGCCGACGAAGATCGTACTCCATCGCCCGATATTCGCGTATTGCAATGCCATCGTGAGCGGCTCTGCCTGTTCCGTCGATAGCTTTTTTACGAGAACATTGAACGGAATAATGCCGGTAAACACTGCCGCGACAACAATGTAAATAATCGTACAAACGATCAGCGAGCCGATGATGCCGATCGGCAGGTCACGCTTCGGATTGCGCACCTCCTCGGCAACCGTCGAGACCGCATCGAACCCGATGTAGGCAAAGAAGACAATTGCCGCCCCGGCTTGAACACCTGCCCATCCATTCGGCGCAAACGGATGCCAGTTTTCCGCGTGCACATACTTCCATCCGATAAACACAAAAAAAGCGAGCACCAATAATTTGAGCATGACCATACCGGTATTCATCGATGCACTTTCGCGGATACCGATCACCAGCACGATCGTAATCAACGTAACAATACCGAAGGCGAGAATATTGAAGACTATCGGAATCCCGAAGATATGTGGAGCACTCTCGAATAACCCGGGCATGTGTGCCGCGGTTCGGTAATCGGTCGAGAGCCAATCGGGAATGGTGATACCGAACCCGGAGACGAGCGTTTTAAAATAATTTCCCCAACTGATGGCAACGGCAACATTACCGACGGCATATTCGATGATCAAATCCCAGCCGATGATCCATGCAATCAGTTCGCCGAGGGTGGCGTATGCATACGTATACGCACTGCCGGAGATCGGAACCATCGCGGCAAACTCGGCGTAACAGAGCGCTGCAAATCCGCAGGCAACTCCTGTGACGACAAATGAAAGGATCAATGCAGGTCCGGCGCCGGGACGGGCGATATCGCCTGCCGCCGCCGTTCCGATCGTTGCAAAGATGCCGGCACCGATGATTGCTCCGATGCCCAACATGACCACGTCGAATGCGCCGAGAGCGCGCTTCAACTGGTTCTTCGGATCTTCACTTTCGTGCAGAAGTGCATCAAGATTCTTTCTGCGGAGTAATTGTTTCAGCATAATTCCTGAAAAAATGAATTAGCAAACTTAGGGAAAGAAATTGAGAGAGTCAAGAAGAAAATTACAAATCAGAAGGTTCCATGGGCTGATCTTTCAGTGCGGCACGGGCGTTTTGTTCGTCTTGTTGATTGACAACAAGTTTCACGCCTTTTGTAAACTGCAGTGAGGGCAGCATACCGGCGGTATCGTCGAATTTCAGAAATGATTCAATCTCGGCTTCGGCAAGCGTTGCCTGCGCAACTTCTGCCTCAAGCTGATTGGAGTATGTTGCTATGACAACAAAATTTTCCATGTTTCCTTCATCAAGTCTTCGATTGTTTATCCAAAATCATTGGCATGTAATTCAGTTTTAGTGGCTTGAGGAGTTCGATGACCCTTTGTACATCATCCTCTACGACCATTAATAAAACATGATCCACAGGTCGAATGAACTTCATATTTTCTCCCTGAAGAAAGTAACGTACATCTTCGACATCTAAAGCACTTTTGATCAACGCAATATCAGTAAGAGAATCTGTTTCCAGAACTTTTACAAACTTCGAATCGGATTTTGAGTTCATGGTACTCCCCATTTTCTAGAATTAAATAAAATGTACTGAACCTTCGGGCAAGATGCAATCCAATGTTTTACTCGCAAGGCTGTCAGTTCATGTGCCTCTAAAAAAGCCCGATGCCCAATATGCATCCAAACCTTAAGATCGAACCTGTAAACATTTCCCTACCCGAATGAGATAGGGGAAAGTTTACACCCGCTGAAAGTTGTATCGCATACAAAGCATCATCGCCTTGCTGAGGAAATAGGCTGGTGATGACAGACAATCCCCAGAAATCAAGAACGAGATTCTTGCCCTCACCGGTGTAATCTTTCAAGCGATCATCGGTTTCTAAATACAGAGTTGAGTACGTGAATGCTGGTTTAAGAGTGACGTTTGGACCAAGAACCACGGAATGACCAACGGATATCCAAACATCAGTTCCATCCAACGGATAATTATGTTTCCAAACGCCATCGTAGGTAAAGTCGTCTGAGACTCTGACATTCACCCATCCCCCTTCAGCCCTAATGAAATATCTGCGATAGCTCACTTCTGCTCCAATCATGAAACCTGCTGACGGATGAAAATCCGAACTAAGTGACCCGGTAAACGCAGGGTAAAAGCCACCGATCAGAAATCCGCCTGCCCATTTCGACACAGCCGAGTCTGGGATTGATTTATCAGATTGGAGTGTATCTGGGTCAACCATTTGCAAGAACCCTATGACGGTGTTTCCCGCATTCATAGAGCTTAAATAGAACAATTGGAGGAGCCCCAGAAGAATAGACCATTTGATGACTAATGTTCGATTCATAAAGGGCACCGTAGTATTATCAGTGACTGTAACACACATGGCAGCTAACCTCTGTAATGATGCAGTATTGTCCCGCCTTTGGTGGGATAAACTGTTTTTATTTTTTTGAATGTGATAGATGATTCAATGTGAATTGTCGTTTTGGAAAGAACATTTCCATCCCTGATTTGTACATAGTAAGAAACCGTACGCTCTTTGTCAAGAAAAATCAAAAGAAACGTGCGACTCACCTCCAGCCAAGTCGCTTCGTTGAAGGTGAGTCGCACATTCCGACCGTTAAGGAGAACGTTCCCGATTCAACTGGCCGATAACAATTCCGACGATAAACACAATCGACGAATAATAAATCCAGACGAGAAACACAATCAGGAATGCATACGCGCCGTAGATTTTACCGTAAGAATGAAACGCCGTCAAATACCAGGCGAATGCTTTTCCGGCAATCCACCAAAGCGACGTCGATGTCAAAGACGCGATTAACGCTATCTTCTTCGGCATTTTCACATCGGGAATGTATCGGTTCACGATATAAAACATTATGAATGCGGAAACATACGATGTAATCGATTGAACCGTTTTCGTTGAAATCGAAAAACTTGCGGAATCCAATCCGGGAATTTGCCTGACAAGCGAATCGAGAAATAAAAATATCCAGGTAAACGCGTTCGCCACCAAAAAAAGAAAGGCAAGAAGCATCACTAACAGAATATTTTCAAACAATTTCAGCAGGACAAATTTTTTCGATGTGATGCAGTAGATTTTATTGACAACGGTGCGAACGGAAGCAAACAATGAAGCCACTGTCCAGATCAAAATTCCTATGCCGGATATTTCAAATGTGTGACGATACCGGACGATATCCTGCAACATATCCTTGATGGAAAGTTTAATTTGCTGCGCGTATGGCTGTAATGGGAAAATTGAATTGAGAATGTCATCAACTTTTTGCGCCGGTAAACGGGGAGACGATAAGAAGATACCAATAATCGAAGTAAACAATAACAGAACGGGTAACAAGCAAAGCAAACTATTAAAGGCAATACCGGACGCGAGGAAAAGGACTTTCTCTTCGTTTATTCTCCGGAACAACCCGACAATATAATAGCGAAGGGACCGGAAGAACCGCATCGTCACAATAATTTAAGGTGAGCGTATTTCAGCATAAGATTTTTTCTCCCCACAGACGAAAAGTCGATCACCGCTTTGAGAAATTCACCGCTGCCGGTTACCTGGACAATTTTTCCCTTGCCGAATATTTCGTGATGAACGTGCCGGCCTGCTTTCAATTCTTCCTGCTGATCGTGATCATAATCCGGAATAACGTCTGCAAAGTACGATTCCTGATTTTCGACGACACGTTTGGAACGGACCGGTCGGTGATGCGTCGTTGCGGATGAAAAGAGTCCGTTCCCCCTGCTCGGCACCGTTTCGAAAAGGTCTTCGTTCATTTCATTCAAAAATCGCGACGGCGATTGATATGAAATTTCCGAAAAACGAAACCGGACTCGGGCGTAACTCAAAAATAATTTTTTCATTGCACGCGTCACACCGACGTAATATAACCGGCGCTCTTCTTCAAGGTCTTTCCGGTCAAGAGCCGAAGAATTTGAGAACGGAAGCAGTCCTTCTTCCAACCCGGCAATAAACACAACCGGGAACTCAAGTCCTTTCGCGCTGTGAAGCGTCATCAGCGTCACGGCGTTGTGCTTATCGTCCCATTGATCGGCATCGGACAGCAACGCTTTTTCCTGAAGAAACTGTTCCAGTGTCGCCTCGGGTTGCTGTGTGGAAAATTCCGTGATTGCTGTCAGCAATTCCTGAATGTTCTCCCACCTCGACATCGATTCGGGTGTTGCCTCTTCCTTCAAAAGCTGGAGTATGCCGATCTCGTCGATGAATGCGCGTGACACTTCGCTTGCCGACATTTCTTTTTTCATCTGATCATATTTTTCGAATAACCGCGCCAGTGCAATGAACGATGTGCCCGGTTTTACGGAAAGTCCTGCAATTTCTCCGGCACGTTTGGCGGCATCGAGCAATCCGATCGATTGCTGTTCCGCAAAATCTTTGAGCTTTTTAATTGCCACATCTCCCAATCCGCGAACCGGAAAATTCACGATGCGGAGAAAGCTTTCGTTATCAACCGGATTGGTCAGAACGCGGAGATACGCCATAACATCTTTGATTTCTTTGCGTTCGTAAAATCGAACACCGCCGACAATCGTATACCGGACATTTTGTTGTGTAAATGCATCTTCAAGCGAGCGCGACTGGGCATTCGTCCGGTACATCACGGCAAAATCCTTCAGATCGAGTTTCAACCGGTGGGATTCTTCGAAAATGCGGCGAACGATGGAAGTTCCTTCATCCCGGTCGTCTTCACACACGAGAAGAGTAATTTTTTCTCCCTCATGATTTTCCGTCCAGAGGTTCTTTGCAAGCTGATCGACATTGTTTTTGATCACCTGGTCGGCTGCGGCAAGGATGGTTTTGGTGGAACGATAATTCTGTTCGAGGCGGATGATTTTCGCATCCGGATAATCGCGCTGGAAGTCCAGAATATTCCGAATATCCGCTCCGCGAAATGCATAAATACTTTGCGCATCGTCGCCGACGACACAGATATTTCTATGTTTTGCTGCGAGAAGATTAATCAGGACATATTGTGCGCGGTTGGTATCCTGATATTCATCGACCAAAATAAAACGAAACCGGTCCTGATATTTTTCCAGAATCGCTTTGTGCCGCTTGAAGAGATCGATCGGTTTCAGCAGTAAATCGTCGAAATCCATCGCGTTGTTCTGCTTCAACGTTTTCTGATATTCGAAATACACTTTCGCCGTTTTTTCCTCAAAGAGATCGAGCGCCCGTTGTGCAAATTCTTCCGGCGGCACGAGCTGATTTTTTGCACTGCTGATCCTCGAACGGATCGATTGCGGGTTATACTGCTGCGTGGAAATTCCGATCGCACGCATAATCCCTTTAATCACACCGAGAGTGTCCTGCGAATCATAGATCGAAAAATTCTTTTCATATCCCAGTTTTTCACATTCCATTCTCAGAAGCCGGGCAAACATGGAATGGAACGTTCCCATCCACAGAATGTTACTTTGATTGCCGACCAGAGAAACAATGCGGTCGCGCATTGCCCCCGCGGCTTTATTGGTGAATGTCAGTGCAAGAATTTGATATGCCGGAACACCGATACGAATGAGATGGGCAATACGAAATGTCAGGACGCGCGTTTTTCCGCTGCCGGGACCGGCAACGACCATCACCGGACCCTGAACGGTTTCGATGGCGGCGTGTTGTTGAGAATTAACTTCGTGGAGAAATGACATGACCCTTGAGAAAATAATCCGTCAACAAAATAGAAAATATTTTGTAGACCTCCAAGCGAAAAATCTCTCCCGGAAAAGAATATGCGGATGTTGTTTCACCGCACAAAATTTATACGATGATTGCTCCCTCGAGCCTGAGTAAAAATTCTTTGGTTTTAATGCCGCACGAGTAACCGACGAGAGAACCGTCGGAACCGAGGACGCGATGGCAAGGAATGATAATCGGAAGCGGGTTGGCGCCGTTCGCGCGACCCACTGCCTGAAAAGCATTGGGCGTGAAAACCTTTCTTGCCAGTGATCTGTACGAAATCGTCGAGCCGTACGGTATTTTAACGAGTTCTTTCCAAACGCGAATTTGGTACGGTGTTCCGATGAGGTCGATCGGGCAGGTGAATTTCGCGAGTTTGCCGTTAAAATATCTTGCAAGCTGGTCGATAACGTCTTTATTACGTGCCCGGTTATCGGCGATCGTTTCCAGATCGAAATGTTTTTTCAACCAGTCAAAAAAATCTTTGCGGGATTCCCGCGGAACACTTACTTTGCAGACGCCACGTTCGGTCGATGCGACATAAATTCGTCCGATACGGGAATCGAATGATGTGCAATAGACTTTGGTAACTTTCTGGACGTCGAAGCTGCCGTTCCCCGATCGTTCTCCGTCACTTTTTTGTTTTTTTCTTAAAGTGTTCGCAACTTTTGCTGGTTCCAGCGTTGCAACTGTATCAATCATACATGATAATTGTGAATGAGGCTACGTTCAATCACGTTAAAAATTATGAATTATTTTTTTTCAGCAATATCTTTGTTATCCGGGAAATGATGATCAATCTCCCGGCGAAAAACCCTTCGAAATTTTTTGAAAAAACTATTGGAGAGTGGTAATGATTTGGACGAAAGAAAATAAAAATCACGCGGGTTATTATAAGGAGATTCAAATACAAAAGCAAGATAAAAATGTGCAATTGAAAAAATTTTTTTCTCCATCACGGCAGTCCGCTGAAAAAAATTTCAGAAAAATATTTTGTGAAACCGTGTGGAACATTTCTTTCCCCCGGACAGATTGTGAAATCGATGCAAAAGCAAAATCTTAAAACATCGCTCTAAGTTCTGCTCTTGCCGTATGCACCGGAGCCCCGCCGCCCTCACTTCGTCCGTCATATTGCGCGCTCGCCTGAAGCAATTGAGTAATTTGATGATTAAATGTCAGACGCCAGAGCCACGATTTCCCGACCACCCTTCCTCCGGTCAGTTCAAACGGAATTACCGCAGGAGCTTTATCCATGGAAACTTCTTCCCGGGTCAGTTCTCCGACCAATTGTCCTTTGCCGGCAAGGGCATACGTGCAGCGAATCGTCTGATCGTTTAAATTCATCGCGGTCGTATCAAAATTCGTTCCTTCTCCGAAACCGAATCCAAACACTAATTCGACATTCTGTTCCGGGCGGTATATCCAGCTTGTGTTAAACCTGGAAGAAGAAACTCCGTGCTCTTTATCGCTGACCGGGTTTGCAGTCAGGAGGTCGCTGTTGACTGAATAATCCGTTTGGTTTGAAAAATCCTTCACCATCTGCCATCGAATCCGGATCGATTGTTCCCTCGTATAAACTCTTTCGACATCGGTAGCATATTGTGTCAATCCTTTTCGCTGATCATACTGCAATCTCAAGTTAAATTCCGGATGATTCTCCAAAAAGTAGATATCCTGTGTAAAAATATTACTTCCCTGCAGAGTCGTTTCGTCGTTGAGAAACCTGCTGAAATGCAAAAGATAGATATTTTTGGTGTCCGGCTCACTGTTTTTTTCATCGACACGAAAATAGGTTTCCGTCGAGAGCGTCGAAAGCATGCGTTGCCACCAATCGTTCACCGTCAGGAGTTTATTGACGTTGACGCGAACCCGTGCACTGGTTTTCACATCGATGACCGGTATAAGCTCGCCCGTCGGTAACGTCAAAGCGATATAATCGCCGTCAAATCTGCTGAGTTGAAAATCTTCGGCATCAATGATGTGGTTGCCGTTGGCGTCGCCGAGATAAATATAATTTCCCGTACCTTTCGGCACCTGTTGAAAGACACGTTCCAGTTTGGGCGACCGTTCCGTACCCGCTTCATAATAAAAATCCGTTGCGATGCCGCCCTGCAACGGATTATACTGAGTCTGCGAACGGAACAGCAACGTCTGAATATTTTGATCGTTTCGTTGGATAAACGAATCCGTAAATTTTTTATTCTGAATGGTGAATCCGAGTGTCGTTGAAAATGATTCCGATTCCTGCAAACGGGCCGCGTATTGTTGCGTGAGAGTATGCGAAGCGCGGGTCAGGGCATGCGCCGAGAGTGAATCATCCCAGAGCCATCCCACTTCGGCGCTCATGTTACTGCGGGATTCATTGCCGATAATAACCCCCGGCAATACTTCGTTATATTGATACGAACTTTGCAACAATGTATCCGACAGCATGCCGCGGTCGAGTAGCAGTTCATGAGTAAAACGGAATTTCGGCGTAATAAAACCAATCGAATGTTGAAGAGTTCCTCGTTCCCTCAACCAGGAAGCGCTGACGCCGTTAATACTATCTGTCGTGTTGACAAGATCGAAATCGTAATTCCCGGTAAGAATTCGATTATCAAGAGCTTGAGCGGATATTGCATATCTCGTCGAAGAAAACAGACTTCCTTCAGACACCTGCCCGATGTCCGTGTTGAGGAGAAATGATTTTCCTGCACGATAGGTCATTTGACCATCAGACAATTCTTCATTCCCCACCAGCGAATCAGGCAAATTCCATTTCCTGTTGAATTCAACTTCGTCGATTCGGTCCAACGGAACGAATTGCTGACTCATGTATCGTTCCTTCAGATCAAAATCGAACGAGCCGATATCGAGCGAACCGACATTGACATTCTTCGGAGAATACTGAAGAACGACAGTTGCAGCCGCGCCGGTATTGTGATCATCATCGATTGCCGAAAATTTATTTTGATCGAAATTCGATACCGCATATTCACCGGAAACATGAAGTTGATCGTTCACCGCGGCTTTCAGGGCAAAATCGACAAGTGCGTGCGATTGCGGCATCGGCAAATAACGGACCGGTGAGTAACTTCCCTGCCGCAAACTGTCAAAGTCATATTCCACGGAAGAAATCTCACGATAATAACCGTTGCCCGGACCGACATAACTAAACGTAATCGAATACACGGCATTGACAGTATCCACCGGATTAAAGCGATAAACAGGCACCGACGTATTTCTGCCGGATAACGTATCGTGATACGTTCCCGCAAGAACGTATTGACCTTTTCCCGGACCGACATATTCCACGCCGGAGCGTGATGCTTTCTGTTGATTATTTCCGGCACTCCGCAGTGTATCGAGATCGGAACTGCTGAGCGAAGCATCGATCGGCGAATTCTCGTCATCGGTTTCTTCTATGGCAGTGGCAGTGAATGAAACGGCGTTGTCGGCAAATGTCGTTTGCGATTGAGCGGCGAACAACGTTCGGTTATATTGACGGTCGGAGTATTCAAAATCAACGGTGATGCGGGAAGTGTGAGAAATTAAACGTTTCGTCGTAAACGTAATTTCGGCCGTGCTGTAATCGACCGTGTAATCGTTCGTCTCGCCGCGGGTCATGCGTTCTCCGTCGATATACACACGCTCGGTTCCCGCAATCGCAACGATAGCGCGTTCATTATTCTGACCGGTCAGTTCGTACGGACCCTGTACGCCGTCAATTCCGACAAAGTCATTCGATGCATATTTACCGCGGGGCTGGGCACCGGAAAATAAAAATTCTCCGCCGACATCTCCGGCACGATATTGCAACGAACCTTCCGCTCCTTCCAATTTCCTCGAGAGAATGCCGAACTCGGTTCCTGTCAAATTCAAATCAAAATCACCGAGAGTTGCGCGAACATTATTGCCGCGGAGTTCGATAAATACTTTATCGACATCCTGCAATGTTTGCGTCGTTCCTTCCGGCTGAATCGGAGAATTTTCATCGGTTAACGCCGCAACCAATTGAAGATCGTCCGTAATATTACCGGACATTTGCATGCGAAATCCCGATGTGAGAGAAAGATCGCTGTTGGAGCCGACGGTAAATCCCCTGACAAGGCTTCCGCTTTTCTGAAGATTCGAACCGAACATATCATCGAATGAAAAACTTCGTGACGGCTTCGCGATGCTGAGGTTTTCTCCGGAAAGCGTATCGAACTTTGTGACGGATTCGTGAAGACGATAGGTCGGTTTCAATAAAAACGGAAGTGACCGGTAACCGACAGTTAATCGATGCCGTGACGTATCCGAAAAAAAAGAATTGAGAGATGAACGAATGATCGTCAATACACCGAATCGAGCATCAAGAATATAATTCGTCGGTGTGTGCAAAAGAATAGAATCAATGCGGACATCTTCCGTTCCGGAAATAATGAAAGCATGAGGAAGTACGAATACCGAATCACCCGATTGTGATATAAAAAACCGTCCAGAATGGAACGATCCGGCGTGCAGAGAATCATTCTCCTGGGCGAAAGAAACCGAAACGCCGAGGAGCATCCACAGCGTGAAATTGAGCCAAGATTGGTTACAACGATTGATGGAACGCATCCGGATTAGAATCGTGAATACGAACAAAGTAAAATTATGCCATCAATCTCCGGCAGGTGAAAGTAAAAGTTTTTTTATTGTAAGAAAAAATCGACTGATATACAAAAAACGGGTCGGCAAAATTGATTTTCAAAGCAAGGTTTGCTATCTTTTAGACAGAAATTATCACATTTATCGGTTACCGGATCATGCCTTTAGTTCCGCCATATATCGAATCGCTCCAACCGTATAAGCCCGGAAAGCCCATTGCTGAGGTTCAGCGGGAATTCGGTTTAACGAACGTTGTAAAATTAGCCTCGAATGAGAACCCTTTGGGTGCATCTCCCATTGCCCTTGAAGAAATCCGGCTCCACTCGTCCGATCTTCAGTACTATCCGATGGGCGGATACAATTTACGTGTCGTTCTGGCAAATATGTTCAAACTCAAAGTCGAAAATGTTATCGTCGGCAGCGGGTCGGAAGGGATCATGTCGAACATCATCCGCACATTTTTATGTGATGATGATGAAGTCCTCACGACCGAATCGGCATTTATCGGATTTCAGGTTCTTGCGCGTTCGCGCGGCGTTGCGTACCGGACGGTTCCGTATCGCAACTGGCATTATGACCTTCCGGCCATCGGCAAACAGATTAACGATCATACAAAAATTGTATACCTCGCCAATCCGAATAATCCGACCGGAACAATTTTTTCCAAAAAGGAATTCGACGAATTTTATAAATCCGTTCCGGAACGGGTTTTGATCATCCTCGATGAAGCATATTTCGAATATGCTCAACAAAATCCATCCTATCCCGACTCGATGAATTATCGATATGATAATGTTATCACATTGCGCACGTTTTCCAAAGCTTATGGACTTGCCGGCGTACGGATCGGCTACGGTTTTGCACATGAAGAACTTATTTCTAATTTACTCAAAGTAAAATTGCCGTTCGAACCGAGCACGCTTGCGGAAGCGGCAGGAATCGGCGCGTTGCGTGATACAGAATTTCTCCGGCGATCGTTGAAAGTGAATTCGGACGGAATGAAACACATGGTCGCGGCTTTGCGGGAACTCGATATTGATGCCGTTCCTTCGGACGCAAATTTCGTGATGATTGTACGTGAAAATGAAAAAGATGCGGCATACATTTTCTCTGAATTATTAAAAAAAGGAATCATCATCCGCCCTTTGAATGCATTCGGCTTGCCGCATTGCCTGCGCATCACGATCGGAACGGCTGAAGAGAATCGCCTGTTCATCGATGCATTCAAAAAAGTTCTGACGAAGGTTCCGGCGTAAATCCGAAATCATCAGGAAATCATAAAAATCACTATCGAGGAAATCGACAATGCCAATCACTTCCCAATCATCGACAGCATCAGCGGTCGAAAAAGATTTTCTACCGATCAACGGCACTGACTATATCGAACTGTATGTCGGTAATGCAAAACAAAGCGCGCATTTTTACCGCACGGCGTTCGGCTTTAAGCTTGTCGCTTATGCAGGACTTGAAACCGGTGTCCGGGATCGTGCATCGTACGTTCTTCAGCAGGATAAAATCCGGTTGGTTCTCACAACTCCGTTGCAGGCGAATCATCCGATTGCCGATCACATCAAATTGCACGGTGATGGCGTGCGAGACCTCGCGCTCTGGGTCGATGATGCCGAATCGGCATATCGTGAAACGACAAAACGCGGCGCACGCGGCGTCATGGAACCGACTTTATTTAAAGACGAATTCGGCGAAATCAAAAAATCCGCTATTGCAATTTATGGCGATACGATTCATACATTCGTTGAACGGAAAAAATACAACGGCGTATTTATGCCTGGCTTCAAAGCAATGCCGGAAGATAAACTTGCCCGCCCGACCGGATTAAAATACGTCGATCATTGCGTCGGAAACGTCGAACTCGGTGCAATGAATAAATGGGTAGCATTTTATATGAACGTGATGGGCTTCCGGATGTATCAACACTTCGACGATAACGATATTTCGACAGAATATTCAGCATTGATGTCGAAAGTGATGGCAAACGGAAACGATCGTATCAAATTTCCCATTAATGAACCGGCGCCGGGAAAACGAAAATCACAGGTTGATGAATATCTTGAATTCTACCGATCACCCGGCGTCCAGCATATCGCGATGGCAACCGATAATATCATTGATACCGTGACAAAATTGACCGCACAGGGCGTTGAGTTTCTCCGCGTTCCAACATCGTATTACGATCAATTACAAAGCCGCGTTGGAAAGATCGATGAGCCGCTCGATGAGTTGAAACGGCTCGGCATTCTTGTCGACCGTGATGATGAAGGATATATGCTTCAAATCTTTTCGAGAAATGTCGAAGACCGGCCCACATTGTTCTTCGAATGCATTCAACGCAAAGGAAGCAAAAGTTTCGGTAAAGGAAATTTCAAAGCATTGTTTGAAGCTCTCGAACATGAACAAAATCTCAGAGGAAATTTATAACCGTAAATGAAACTTTGTACGTTTGAAATCAAGACAGTTCTCGGAAAGCATCAGCGGCTCGGAGCAATTCTTCCGGATGGAATTCTCGATCTCCATGCCGCATGCGCCTGGCATTTTTTCCAGCAAGGGGACGCACAGCCGTATCGTTTGGCAAACGCACTTCTTCCGCCGGCAATGCTGACGTTCCTTCAGGGAGAAACGACTTCGATGGAAACTGCAAAGGCAGTCATCGAGAGTTTTGAACAGACAATACAACGCGGTTCGATTCCACAAGGACTCAACGAAGAAACACTTCTTTTCAATCCAAATCAAATCATACCGAAAGCTCCGCTGCCGAAGCCGAGTTCGATGCGCGACTTTTATGCGTTCGAACAGCATGTGAAAAAAGGATTCGAAAAACGCGGCGAGCCGATGCCGCCGGAATGGTACGAGATGCCGGTCTATTACAAAGGCGCCCACTGGAGCATCATCGGTCCCGATGACGATGTTCACTGGCCTTCATTCACCGAGAAATTCGATTACGAACTGGAACTTGCCATTGTCATCGGCAAGCAAGGTAAGAATATTCCCGAACGCGATGCCAGATCGTATATTGCCGGATTTACCATCATGAACGATTTCAGCGCACGCGACATGCAACGCAAGGAAATGAAAGTACGTCTCGGTCCGGCAAAAGGAAAAGACTTCGCAACGGCAATCGGACCTATTTTAGTGACGCCGGATGAAATCGGCGATCCGTATAATCTGAACATGACGGCGCGAATCAACGGCGAGGTGTGGTCGAAAGGAAATTCCGGATCGATCACGCATTCATTCGAAAAAATGATCGCATTCGCTTCGATGGATGAGACACTCTACCCCGGCGATCTCATTGGCTCGGGGACGGTCGGCACGGGATGCGGCCTGGAGCTTGACCGATGGGTTAAACCGGGCGATGTCATCGAATTGGAAATTGAAAAAATCGGTATCTTACGGAACAAAGTTGTGAAACCGTAAGCAGTTTGAATTCTGAAATTCATCAAATTTTTTTCACATCACGTGAGGATTGTTCTATGTATCCATTACAAAAAGGCAAAACGTCGAAGCAAGCGCATGTCGGACTTCCTGACGGAACATTCGAAGAAGAGCATGGCCGCAAAGGCTTCTACGGAAAATCAGCGCATCTGTATCATACGCATCCTCCAACCGGATGGATACGGTTCGAAGGAAAGCTGAGACCGCATTGCATCGATTGCAACAAACTCAAGCCGACCGATCAAAAAGATCCAAAAGGTTCGCCGATTGCATTTCTCGGCAATAACGATGTGACATTATACGTCTCGCGCCGCTCGAAACCGATGCCGTTCTATTTCCGCAACGCCGATGGTGATGAATTATATTTCGTCCACCGCGGTGAGGGAATTATCGAAACCGATTTCGGTCCTTTGCAATTCGAAAAAGGCGACTATATCGTCATCCCGCGGGCCGTAACGTACCGCGTCATTCCCAAAACGAAAGATAATTTTTTCCTCATCATCCAATCGAAAACCGAATTCGAGCAGCCGGAAAAAGGATTGATCGGTCAGCACGCGTTGTATGACCCTGCCGTTATCACGACACCGGAACCGGAACCGAATCTCGACGACGACCGTGAGTGGGAAGTGCGCATCAAAGTTGACGATGAGTTTTCATCGCTGGTTTATCCGTTCAACCCGATCGATGTGGTCGGATGGAAAGGCGATCTCACCGTATGGAAAATCAACATGCGCGACATCCGGCCGATTATGAGCCCACGCGCACATCTCCCACCAAGCGCGCACACGACGTTCGTTACACATGGCGCTGTTGTCTGCAGTTTCCTACCACGGCCGCTCGAGGAAGACCCTGAAGCACTAAAAGTCCCGTTCTTTCACCGGAACACGGATTACGATGAATTCATTTTTTATCACGACGGCAACTTCTTCAGCCGCGATAATATCGGACCCGGAATGATCACACTGCATCCACGCGGAATCCATCATGGTCCTCATCCCGAAGCGCTCAAGAATCAATCGAAGAAGACACACACAGATGAATATGCGGTGATGCTCGACGGACTCAACCCGATCAACGTTCTTCCTGCCGGCAAAGCCGCCGAATGGAAAGATTATTGGAAGAGCTGGATGGAAAAGTAAGAATCAGGTAATAGGTTGTAGGTGTGAAGTGAAGACGAGAATTCAGAGTTTTGAAGATTTAGAAGTATATCAAAAATTGACGAAGCTTCATTTGGAGATCCATAAGATTACATTGTCATTTCCAAAGTTTTAAATGTTTGAACTTGGTTCTCAATTGCGTAGGTCAAGTAACTCCGTTCCAGCAAACCTTGCGGAAGGTTGGAATAACAATCACGTCAATATTTATTTGGAGGGGATCAACAGAGCATTAGGAGAATTGCAAGAAACGAGACATCATCTTTCTGTTGCTTTTCAAAAAGGTTATATTGATAAATTACGATACGATGATTTCACATTTCGATATACGGAAACAGCAAAAATGTTATATGGCTTACAAAACTCTTTACAAAAATTCAAACCCTAAAACCTATCACCTTGCGGAGCTTTTTCCTTGATCATCAATCCGAACGAACACGATTATAACAATATCTACAAACTGATGGTCGGCGTCATCGTGCCACGGCCGATTGCCTTTGTCTCGACGATCAATGCCGACGGAAATCGTAATCTCGCGCCGTTCAGTTTTTTTACCGCAATCAGCGCGAATCCCCCGGTGATCTGTTTTTCTCCGATGATTCGCGGCACCGACGGCAAGAAAAAAGATACACTCAATAATATCGAAGCGACAAAAGAATTCGTCGTCAATATCGTTTCAGAGGATTTTGCAGAAAAGATGAATATCTGTTCGGCTGAATTCCCTCCGAATGTCGATGAATTTCTCGAATCACAACTGACTCCGATCCCGAGCGACATCGTGAAGCCGCCGCGAGTGAAAGAATCCCGCATCAATATGGAATGCAAACTCGTGCAGATCGTTCACGTCAGCCCGAAGCCGCTTGGCGGAAGCATTGTGATCGGCGAAGTTCTGCGGTTTCACATTCAGGATGAGTTGTTCGATAATTTCAAGATCGACCCGGATATTTTACGGGCATTCGGCCGCATGGGCGGCCCGGTCTATTCCCGTACGACAGATCGGTTCGTGATGGAACGACCGAAAATCGGAAAATAAAACTCTTTTAGAATTTACTCTTCGTATCGATGCCTTCCTCCGACCGAACTAACGCAAATATTTTCAAAGCGCGGACGGTTGGCAATTTCCCTCCAACTCAATACCAGATTCCCTACCAAAATATCGGTGATTTATTACGCCGACAGGTCGAAACGTATCTTGACAAAACGTGGCTAGTTTTTTATTCCGATGAGACAGGCAGACACGAATATTCATATAATCAATTTTATGAATTGGTCTGTGAGACCGCT
>Ga0265322_10000342_pt1 | contig 19616 bp, 20 predicted proteins | sample 41222metaG_FD_193584 | JGI IMG/M metagenome (GOLD analysis project Ga0265322, IMG submission 193584) | Rhizosphere microbial communities from Carex aquatilis grown in University of Washington, Seatle, WA, United States - 4-12-22 metaG | ecosystem: Host-associated > Plants > Roots > Rhizosphere...
CAAGCTCGCCGTTATGAAGAGTCATGTCCGGACAGCCGTCGCACATATTCTGCAATCCATTCTGCAGAAAATCGACCGGCTGTATGACCATGACCGATTGATAATGAAGACCTTTGAACATCCGCAAAGGATTGGCAAGTACCGATGAAATATAATTACCGGCAATCTTGCGCATCCCGCTATCCAATGGCGAGAGAAGCATCATGGATCTGCCTTTTTTCGTCAGACTCGGCTTTTCATATGCAAGATATTTTCCCGTGCCGATATGATGCATGGTCTGCATGATTTCCATGAATTTCGGACCGACATAACCGTAGATTTTTTCTTTCGTTCCGACCCGTCCGGTCAGCAGCCATTTGAAATAATCAGGTTTTTCGGTTCCGTTCAGATATGCGCACGGGCTGAAATCCGGAAACTGTTTGCGAATTTCGGCAACAACATCCTGTGCCTTCAAATCGATTTTTCGTTCGTTCGTTTCGGAATAGACGAGAGCGTTCATATCGATCTTTTTCCCGCCGGCATACCAATCGAACGGAAGCTGAGGAACGGCAGCGCGATAGAGAATGAACACCATCACGTTGACAATATCAATATGTTTTCCGGCCCATGCAACGAGCTCGGGAACATATTGGAGCGTATCTTCATACACCGTCGAATTGAACGAGCAGGAAATGTTCCCGACTTCGGCGAGCATTTCGGCATAGCTCAGGCGAAGCTCGTTCAGTTCCAGTTCATTTTTTTGTTTCCATTTCGGTCTGCCCTGCCTGCTATCAATGTGGAATGTAAAACCGTACACGCCGGCTTTCTTCAATTCAATCAGAAGTTCTTTCGTCAGCAATCCGCCGTTCGTGTTGATGATGGGCTTGACGCCTTTATCATGGACCATCCGGACGATTTCGACGATATCCGGGTGCATGAGCGGGTCACCGCCGGCAATGGAAAAGCCATCGGCGTTTCGCAGTCGCTGGAATGTTTCCACTTCCTCACGGACAACGTCGAGTGATTTATGACTGGCGGCAATGTTTTCCCGATAACACCCGTCACAGGCAAGATTGCATGCCGATGTCGGTTCAAGCCACGAGATGGCATTATCCGAAAGATTCCACGGAAGCCGGTACAGTTCCCGGTGATTAATAAAGCCGTTACTGTTCATACAACCCTTTCATAAAAGTGACAGATCGAACGAATAAAAATAAAAATTTCAAAAACAAGCATACCAATTCCCATCGTGCATTCATCATGCAAAAACAGGGAATCATTTCATGATTACTACAAAATGTCGAGTGCCCGCCGGATATCGGTCATGATATCTTCTCCCTTTTCCAGACCGATCGAGAGCCGGACGCCGCCCGGATCGATGCCGTTATGAATTTGTTCATTCAGCGGTATGGCAGAATGCGTCATCGAGCTGGGATGTTCCACGAGCGTACGAATATTGCCAAGACTGACGGCAAGGGTAACGGAGTAGGCGTTCTTTGCCAGGTAATTGATAAACTTTTCGCCTTTGTGATGACGCTCTTTCGGTGTTTTTCCCTTTAAGGAAAAATACAGAACACTGCCGGGGGCAAACTGGCCGCCGAAATCGAGCATCTGGCGCCGTGCAAGTTCATACTGCGGAAATGACCGGAGTCCGGGATACCGCACAAGATCAATTCTTCGATCGTTCTCGAGAAATCTGGCAACCGAAAGAGCGGTCGCCATCTGCTGTTTCATCCGTATCGGTAAACTCGGCAAGCCGTACACTAAAATCGGCCATGCACTTTTTGCGGCAAGCGCCCCGCCGAAATCTTTCCGGTACATCAACAACGTATCAAAACTCCATTGCGGTCCGACAACGACTCCGCCCATGTCGGTTCCGAAACCGCAGACAGATTTTGTCAACGAGGAAACGGCAAAATCGGCACCGAGTTCAATCGGCCGCTGGCAGAACGGGCTCGCAAAGGTATTGTCAATGATGACATAAATTTTTCTCGTGTGAGGCCGATGCTTATTCGCCTCACGAACGATTTCAACGATCTCTTCGATATCGAGGAGTTCAAGGGTCGGGTTTACCGGTGTCTCGAAATACACCACACGCGTCCGTTCATTAAACGACTTCTTCAAAGAAATAGGATCTTTCAGATCGATGAACCTGGTAGCGATATTATACCGCGGGTACCATCGTGACAGGAGAGAGTAGGTACACCCGTACAGCATATGGTGAGCAACAATTTCATCACCGCCGGCAGTTACTGCCCCGAGTACCGCACTGATCGCTGCCATGCCGGTCGAGAATGTTACGGCAATATCACCATGCTCGGCAGCGGCGAGATTCTCTTCCAGAACATCTTTATTCGGTTCGCCGAAGCGATCGTAAATATAAATCTGCGTCCGTGAATCTTCCGATGCCCCTCGGACATGATGGGCGAACTCTGCGAAACCTTTCGCTCCGCGTTCTGCCGTATCCAGCCGGAAGGTACACGACGATGAAATAGGCGGAACAACATGATGATTAAAATCCCATTTCTTGGTGCGGGATTTACCATGAATCAGCGTGGTTTCCAGCGAATGTGAAATCTTCTGTTTCTTTGTTTTCCTTTCATCGTTCATGAACGTTCGTCTCCAAGTGAAATTTTTAGATGGTGCACACCGTTCCCGTTGTGCCCATTCCCCTTAAACTGCGTCCGGGTCTGCGCGCACGTCCAGTTATTGTTTCGCACATCCTCAAATATTTCAGAATTGAACCAGATATCCTCGAAGTTATATCCGTTGGAACGCAAATCGCCGCACTCTTTCGTCAAACCGCTGCAGACGGATACCTTTCCTGTGTCGCCGATGAACGCAAACGATTTTCCCGCTAAACACTGACTGACCCAATGAGGAAATTCTCCGACAGAAAATTCGATCTCCGGAAAATCCTCCGGGTGGTAGCCGACATATTTAATGCATTGCGGAGAACAATACATATTATTCGGCAGCAACGGTTTCAACTCGGAAATTTTTGAAACAAAATCATCCACCGAAAGTTCATTCTCATTTCTCGGAACGAATTCCGGCAATGTGCGATCAAAATGGAGGTGACAATACACACCCTTTGCCGACCGGCGAAATGCGTAATCGAGATTGAATGCAAGATCACGCTGATCGGGCTTTGTAATATTCAATGCAAAATGGATTTCAAATCCCTCTGCGCTCAGCCGTTTAACAGCTTCTTCCAGGTTAAAAAATTGTTCTGTCTGACGGTACCGCTTATCGGGATCCTCGATGATCCTCCGGTCGAGAACGATCCGAAATATCCTGGAACCGAATTGACGGTATTTTGCAAGGACATCGCTCGTCAGTTCTTCCGGTTCAAGCTCGAGTATAATTTTAAGACCGAGTGCATGACCATAATCGACAATGTCGAAGAGATCGCTGCGTTGGAGTAATTTGTTTCCGGTCAGGACGACAATTGATTTGGAAATACGCGCGATACTTTCCGTTATCAACATCGATTCTTGTTGTGAAAGGGATTGGGCTTTCTGTTTGAGCTCACCATTGAGAAATGGAGTCAATTGCCAGATAATTACACGCGGTCGAAAAATTTCTTTTGAAAAAGAACTGTCGTTGATCATGATGTAATCTCCGTGTCGGTTGTTAGTATCGGAATTGGGTTGTCATACGAGGTACTGTGCCCTGACTTCCTCTATTGTATCGATCACGAGTGGAAAATACCTGTCAAGAGCACACTCGAGTTCATCACGCATTCTGCATTTGCCGCCGAGCTGTTCGTGCGGACACTGGGCGCAAACGATCGAACGAAGGTCTTTCACGTACTCCAAAATGTCATCGCTCTGCACACGTTGAACGGCATTCACGACCAGGGGAAGAAATTTGTACAATGCACATTCGGTCCCTGCCGGGAGACGACAATTTCCGGATCCGTCTCCGTCAACGCACTTGTGACAAATTCTTTCCTGAATTCTTTCCCAGCACTGCTGCAGTTCCATACCCAACTCCTTTCCTAAAGAACAATTCTTGTCAATGAACAACGACTGATATATTCCTCTCACTCCTTACGATTCGAAACCGTCCTGAATTTGTTCGAGCACTTCGAATTTTGATTTCAGAAATGCCTTGGCATCTTCTATAAGACGAATAGATTTTTGCGATTGAATGATAAGTTCATTGAGTAACGCGTTCACTTCGGGATATTGGCATTTATCGCGAAGCGCCGCAAATTGTAATATCGTTTCCTTCTCACGCTGAAGAGAAGCATCAACGGCGGCGCAAAGCCCCCGGCAAGATTGTGCACATCGAGTATCGGTTTCTTTCATGGCCTGTTCCTTCATGCAATAGGTGTGACTGCTTCAATCACCAGTTCACCGCCACGCTCAAGCGCCTGTTGATTGACTTTCAGGAGATGATGATATCGCTCCGGTAAAACTTCCGTGAGCGCTTTAATCACCGACGAAATCGAAACAACCTCGCAAACACTAAGGAAAGCCCCGAGGAGAATCATATTTTTCACTTTTGGGGTATTCATTTTTTGCGCTTCATATTCCGCCGCCACGGGAACGACGGTAATGTCGGTTCTGGTCGGAGGAATGATGACGTTGCTGCTGTCATAGACAATCACGCCGTTCGGTTTTACCGCTTTCTCGAATTTATCGATCGACGGCTGATTCAAGGCAATAACCGCATCGAACTTCGTCACGATCGGCGAACTGACCGGCGTCGCGGAAATGATGACGATGCAGTTTGCCGTTCCGCCGCGCATTTCCGGACCGTAGGATGGCATCCAGGAAACTTCTTTTCCTTCCGCCATTCCTGCAGATGCCAGCGTCATCCCCATCGAGAGAACGCCCTGCCCTCCAAAACCCGCAAATAAAATTTCGTGTGTCATAATATTCTCTTTCGCTTCCTGAGACTGTTATTTCTTTATTGTGCCGAACTTTTGGCAACAAGTTTTCCGTCGACTTTGATATCGCCGATCGGATAGACCGGGAACATATTCTGTTCCATCCACTTATTCGCTTCGAGCGGCGTCATTTTCCATCCGGACGGACAATTGGATACAACTTCAATCAAACAATATCCTTTTTTCTCTTTTTGATGGGTGAACGCTTTCGTCACCGCTTTCTTAAAATAGCGCACCGCATTCGGCGTGTGCACCGCATGGCGAGTCACGTAGTACGAACCCGGCAGCATGGCAATCAGTTCGGTGATACGGAATGGAAATCCCTGCGTGTCGACTTTTCTTCCTTCGGGAGTCGTACTGGTTTTCATTCCCAGCAACGTGGTCGGAGCCATCTGCCCGCCGGTCATCCCATAAATAGCATTGTTCACGAAGATGACGAGAAAATTTTCTCCGCGGTTTGCAGCATGCATTGTTTCTCCGGTTCCGATAGCCGCTAAATCACCATCGCCTTGATACGAAAAAACATACTTATCCGGCAACATTCTCTTGATACCGGTCGCTACGGCTGCCGCCCTGCCGTGAGCGGCTTCCTGCATATCGACGTTAAGATAGTTGTACGCAAAAACGGAACAACCCACCGGCGCCACGCCGATCGTTTCACTTTGAATGCCGAGTTCCTGGACAACTTCCATCAGCACTTTATGAACGACTCCGTGTCCGCAACCCGGACAATAATGCATGAGCGTGTCGGTCAGCGTTGCCGGCTTCTGCCAAATACATTCCATTCCTTCTGTCAGCACTGTTGCTTCAGACATGGCTTTCCTCATACTGTTGTTGTGTTTTCATCATCGATGTAAGTTTTGTGAGAACTTCTTCCGGGGACGGAATGATGCCGCCCATCCGGCCGAAGAACTCCACCGGCACTGTGCCTTCAACGGCAAGCCGGACATCTTCAACCATTTGTCCCGAATTCATTTCGACGACGAGAATCTTTTCGACCTGTTGTGCAAGCGTGTGTATTATTTCCGTCGGGTACGGGAACAGGGTTATCGGACGTAATAAACCGGCGGCAATGCCGTGATGTCGCGCCAGTTCAACGGCGCGATGACAAACGCGTGCCGCAAGTCCGTATCCCACGAGAAGGATTTCGGCATCGTCGACATGAACCGTTTGATACCGTACTTCCTGTTCACGAATGATTCGATATTTTTCCTGAAGTCGTTTATTAATCACTTCCATTTTTTCGGATTGGATATGAAGAGACGTAATGATATTGCGTTCCCGCGAAGAAGGTTTTCCGACAGTTGCCCACGGTTTTGGTATGCTTCGTTCGGCAACATTATAGTCGCGGAACGAAACTTTTTCCATCATTTGTCCGAGAGCGCCATCAGCAAGAATCATCACCGGGTTACGATATTTATCGGCAAGATCGAATCCGTCATAAACGAAATCCGCCATTTCCTGCACACTGGATGGTGCAAGAACGATCAAATGATAATCACCGTGACCACCGCCTTTGGTCGATTGAAAATAATCTCCTTGCGACGGCTGGATCGTTCCGAGACCGGGTCCGCCGCGATTGACATTCACAACCAGGCACGGTAATTCGGCGCTGGCAATGTAGGAAAGTCCTTCCTGCATTAAACTGATGCCGGGACTCGACGACGAAGTCATCGCCCGTTTTCCAGTTCCTGCGGCACCGTACACCATGTTGATGGCGGCAAGTTCGCTTTCGACCTGCAACACGACCATACCGCGGTTCCGACCTTCCTCGGCAAGATATTCCAGCACTTCAGATTGCGGCGTAATGGGATAACCGAAATACCCGTCACATCCTGCGCGGATTGCCGCTTCGGCTAATGCTTCGTTCCCTTTCATCAACTGGAAATCGCTCATATATCAATCCTTCCTTCCGGCATTTCATCGAGGACAACTTTGATATTGCCTTTCACATTACTGATCGTTGCAACCGGCTGGCGCTCCGATGCTTTTTGTGCCGATTTTTTTGACGCCCGGTAAACCGTGATCACGGCGTCGGGGCACACGAGGGCACAGTTCAAACATCCAGTACAATTATCCTGGACGAGGACTGCATAATGGTAACCGTGCGTATTGATCTCTTTCGAAAGTGCGACGCTGTCCTGCGGACATGCCTCAATACAAAGCTCGCACCCTTTGCACGTTTCAATGTTAAATTCAACCGTTCCACGCGGCATACATTATTCCTTTACTGTTGAAATTGCAATCAAAAAAATGTTTCTTGATCGATCACGTACATCCGGATCAGGCATTCACTTCCTGCATGACCATTTCTTCTTCAATCCATCGCGATATTTCATAGACGCTCGGAATTCGTCCGGACGCTTTTTGTTTTTCATTGATCAGAATGGTCGGAGTTTGTTTACTTCCCCATTCCACAATCTCGTGAATTTCTCCGATCCATTCGACAGATACCGGATGAGAAATTTCGGACATCGAAAGATAGATGTTCTCCAACGTTCTCTCTATTTTGGTACACGATAACCCGATAACTTTTATGTTCATTGCCGTTGCATTCCTGTTAATTGCGCTTGCGTTAATTAATTGCCATCGCTGATGATACCGACGGTTTCGACTCGTGTGACTGGTGTTCACGCTGCTGAGCTTCGTGAACTGCCATCGCTGTCATATTGACGATATCACTGACATCATTTCCCGGAACAAGCAGATACACCGGTTTCCGGATGCCGAGAAGCATCGGTCCGATTGACGTTGCACCGCCAAGTTTCGAAAGTAATTTATATGCTATATTTGCCGACGTGAGATCGGGGAAAATCAAAACGTTCGCCTTTTGTGTCAACGAGCTGAACGGATACAGCTCGTTCAACATTTCCGGTGATACGGCAACATCCGCCTGCATTTCGCCATCGATCATCAGTTGCGGCATCGCTTTCTTGACGATCTTCACGGCCTGCTGTACTTTTTCGGCGAGCGGATGACGCGTACTGCCGAAACTGCTGAACGACAACATTGCCACATGCGGTACAACATCGAATTGCTTCACCCGTTCAGCGGTGAGCATAGCAATTTCGGCAAGTTCTTCTGCCGTCGGGTCGATATTGACCGTAGCATCGGCAATAAAAATCGTTTCGTTCTTGAAGACCATCATATAGAGACCAGCAATCTTCTTGACACCTTCTCGTTTGCCGATGATATGCAACGCCGGACGAACGGTGTCCGGATAATGTTGCGTCACACCGGAAATAAGTCCATCGGCATCGCCCTGATCGACCATCAGCATGCCGAAAACATTATGCGTTTTTCCCTGACGGCTTGCATCGGCACGAGTTATGCCGTACCGCTGTCTCTTGAGATAATATTTTGTTATGTACGTATCGAGAAGAGGTGATTTGGAAGGATTAACGACTTCCATACCTTCCGCATCGATGCCGAGATCTGCCATCCGTTGTTTAATGACCGTTCGACTGCCAAGCAATATCGGTTTGGCAATTCCTTCGTCAACGATGATTTGCGCCGCCCGCAGAATTTTTTCTTCTTCACCTTCCGGAAATACGATTCGCTTCGGTGCTGTTTGAGCTTTGTGAATGAAAAACCGCATGACTTCGCGCGATTTTCCCAGCCGTGCTTCGAGGGAATCACGGTACGCTTCAAAACTTGAAATCGGTTTCCGGGCAACCCCGGTTTCCATCGCCGCTTTCGCTACGGCAGTCGCTTCCCAGAGAAGCACGCGCGGATCGAACGGTTTGGGAATGATATATTCCCGGCCGAACTCGATCCGTTTGCCGCCATACGCGCGGAGTACGGAATCAGGAACATCTTCTTTCGTCAGATTTGCCAGCGCCATTGCCGCGGCAATCTTCATTTCATCATTGATTGCCGTTGCACGCACATCGAGAGCTCCCCGGAAAATAAACGGAAAGCCGAGAACATTATTGACCTGATTGGGATAATCGGAACGTCCCGTTGCCATAATGATATCCGGACGGGCATCGATTGCATTTTCATACGTAATTTCCGGATCGGGATTTGCCATTGCAAATACGACCGGATTATCCGCCATAGAACGTATCATTTCCTTGGTGAGAATATCTTTCGCAGAAACCCCGCAGAAGACGTCGGCGCCTTTCAATGCATCGGCAAGTGTCCGGCAATTGGTATCATGTGCAAAATATTCTTTATAGGGATTCATCCCTTCGGTTCGGCCTTTGTGAACGACGCCTTTGGTGTCGACCAGCAGCATGTTCGTTCTCTTGACGCCTAACCGCTCATAAAATTTTGCGCAGGCAATGCCTGCGGCACCGGCACCGCTGAACACGACGCGCACATCGCCAATCTTTTTGCCGACAACTTCAAGTGCATTCAGCAATGCAGCGCCGCTGATAATTGCAGTTCCATGCTGGTCATCGTGAAAGACAGGAATGTTGAGAGATTTCTTCAACGTTTCTTCGATATAAAAACATTCCGGCGCTTTGATATCTTCAAGATTGATTCCGCCAAATGTCGGCTCAAGTAATTGAACCTCCTTAATAATTTCGTCGGGATTATGCGAATTTAATTCAATATCAAAAACATCGATGTCCGCGAAACGTTTGAAGAGTACGCCTTTTCCCTCCATCACCGGTTTACCGGCAAGAGCTCCGATATCGCCGAGACCGAGAACGGCTGTACCGTTACTCACAACCGCCACAAGATTGCCTTTTGCGGTATAGAGGTATGCATCATCGGGATTATTGTGAATATCTATGCACGGTTCCGCGACGCCGGGAGTGTATGCAAGTGAAAGGTCTCGTTGTGTTGCACACGGTTTTGAGGAAACGACTTCGATCTTTCCCCGTCTTCCCTGTGAATGATAGTCGAGTGCTTCTTGTTTACGAATCATAATTTTTCGTCCATTGATTTGTGAGCATGGAACAATGTTCGGATTGAATCATATATGCTACTGCAGTATCTCAAATTTATTTTCAAATTGAATCCTACGCTCTCGGTTGATATATCTTCGTATAACATCTTCGATCATTTACGGAGTAGTTTCCAAATGAACGTCATACATACTGAAAAATTTATCCCGTATTGCGTGACGCTCTAATTCTTCCCGGTAATCGGGATGAGCGATTTCAATAAGCGCACGGGACCGCTGGCGGACCGTTTTTCCGTACAAATCGGCAACGCCGAATTCTGTCACGACATAATGGACATCGCCGCGTGTTGTCGTCACGCCGGCACCTTCGCTGAGATGCGGAACAATGCGGGATAACTGACCGTTCTTCGCTGTCGATTGAAGAGCGATAATCGGTTTTCCCCCTTTGCTACGCGCCGCGCCGCGAATAAAATCAAGCTGACCGCCGAACCCGCTGTAAAAATAATGACCGATCGAATCGGCACAAACCTGTCCTGTCAAATCAACCTCGAGTGCGGAATTGATTGCCACCATCTTATCGTTTTTCGCGATGATGTACGGATCGTTCACGTAATGTGACGGATGAAATTCGATAAACGGATTATTGTCGATGAAATCGAACATTGCCTTTTCCGCCAGTACGAAGGATGCGATCATTTTTCCGGGATGGAGCGTTTTCTTTTCGTTGGTGATGACACCGTTCTCCACCAGCTTCATGACGCCGTCGGCGAACATTTCCGTATGAATGCCGAGATGTTTTTTGTTGCCGAGGAATTTCAATACTGCATCCGGGATCGAGCCGATGCCGAGCTGGAGCGTTGAGCCATCTTCAATAAGATCGGCAATGTTTTTCCCGATCTGTTGAAAGACCTCATGCTCTTCAGGCGACAGATCCTTGGCAACCTGCGGAAGTTCTTTGAGCGGAACGTCGACCTCGACACAGCAGGTAAACTTATCGACGTGAATGAAACAATCGCCGAGGGTTCGCGGCATCTGCGGATTAACCTGGGCAATAATTATTTTTGCAACTTCCGTTGCGGGTTTCGTGCACTCCACACCGACACCGAAACTGCAATAGCCGTGGTCATCGGGCGGCGTAACATGAATCAAGGCAACATCGATAGGAAGAACTCCGCGGAAAAAAAGCATCGGTACTTCCGAAAGGAAAATCGGCGTAAAATCCGCCCGACCATCATTCACCGCGGATCGAACATTTTTTCCGATGAACAAGGCGTTATGCCTGAAGTGTCCCTCCATTTCGGGAACCGAGTACGGCGACTTGCCGACAGTGAGCAAATGAATCACTTCGACATTTTCGAGCTCGCTCGCTCTGGCACACATTGCATTCAGGAGAACTTCGGGAACGGCACAACCGGGATGGATATACACTCGTTGGCCGGAACAAATCAGTTTCGCGGCCTCGTCGGGAGTTTTAATTTTAGAATGGTATCTGTCAAGCCAATTCATAGAACACTTTGATTATTCTGTTGCCAAATAACAAGATGGAGAATTTCCATCTTTCGAAACAGATTCAATCAATTTGTATGCCAGCAAAAACTTCTGCAAATGAGAATAATTTCTGTATTTACGGCACTTTGAGTATCATAAGTTTCAGTTGTGATAAAGGAAAATATCGTTTAGTCTCAGTCCTGCAACGATTCCATTATCCGCACTTTATCATAATAAATGCTTTTCCATTCCGAAAGAGACCCATTCTTTGCAATTTTAAGCCTTTATTCGAAAAAAAAGACAAATTCCAAATTTTTGGGATAGTGCCTATGGAACCATGAAACACGATTACAAACGGCTAAACTATTGGCATACTTTTCGATATATGACTTACGGGGATTAAATGACCATTAAGGAGATAAAGTGATGATTCACAATTTTCTAAGATCACACAGTTCAATCAGTTTGCTGCTGGCGGCAATCAACGGATCTCTTTATTTCAAAGGACTGTTGTCTGCGCCTGTTGTCACTGCTCTTGTTATTCTGATATTGCTATTTTCTGCCGTGGGATTTATTTCCAGGATATATAATGGATTGTAGAATTATTTAAGAGAATAAAATGGCTACAAAAGAAGCAATCGTTAAACAAGTACAAGGGACAACGCTGGTTGCCCAGGCAGAATCAAAACATTGGGTAGTGATGGACGGCTCGGAACTCTACGGCGGGAGCAGCGCGGGATCGAGTCCGAAGGAGCTTTTGATGTTCGCTCTCGGAGGATGTACGGCAAATGACGTCATTCCCATTCTGCAAAAGAAACATGTCCATTTTGATAAAATGGAAATTCGAGTTATCGGAAATGTACGCGAGCAACATCCTCAAATTTTCACCGACCTGCATATCGAGTACATTTTTTACGGAAATAATATCGATGCATCGGCGATAGAACATGCGATTCATCTCTCAACGACAAAATATTGCTCGGTATCCGCGATGCTCTCCGGTAATGTCAATATTACTCATTCCTATCTCATTATCCCTTCACCGCATTTAATCGAGGAAACCGTAGAAGCATAAATTTGGTTTCGTTGTTTTCCCTCCCTTGCGATACCTGACCGAATTCAGGTTATTTGTTTCTCTTCATTCTAATTATTATTATTTAGTTTCATTTGCCTTCATACTGATTCCCGGGAAGTCAATTTTCCCGGTACAGAGGAAGTTTTCAATAATCATAAGGTCAGTTTGAATGAACGACGCCTTGCTCGTTGACAGATTACAATTCGCTTTTACGGTTTCCTATCATTATCTCTTTCCGCAGCTCACGATGGGGCTGGCACTTCTAATTGTTATTTTGAAATGGATCGGGATAAAAAAACATGACGAACGGTATCATCGTGCAGCACAATTCTGGGCATCGATTTTTGCAATTAATTTTGCGGTCGGCGTCATTACCGGGATCCCGATGGAATTCCAATTCGGGACCAACTGGGCTCGATTTTCAAAATATGCCGGCGGTGTCATCGGACAAACGCTCGCTATGGAAGGGATTTTTTCTTTCTTCCTCGAATCAAGTTTTCTCGGTCTGTTCCTGCTCGGTGAAAAGAAACTCAGTCCCAAAGGACATTTTATTTCGGCACTCCTCGTGTTCATCGGATCATGGCTTTCAGGATACCTCATCGTTGCAACCGATGCGTGGATGCAATACCCCGTTGGTTACACGATCGCAGCCGATGGGTCAGCACAGTTAAATGATTTTTGGGCATTGATTCTTAACCCGTGGGCACTTTGGCAATATTTCCATACAATGCTCGGAGCGGTCATTACTGCCGCATTCGTTATGGCTTCTGTGGGATCGTACTATCTTCTCGCTCATCGAAATATGGAGTACGGACGGATATTTGTACGGATAGGCATTGTTACAGGTCTCGTTGCTTCTCTTCTTGTCCTCTACCCCTCCGGCGATCAGCAAGGGAAGAACGTGGCACAATACCAGCCCGTTACACTTGCCGCGATGGAAGGACTGTTTACAACGGAACATGGTGCCGCATTGACGCTCATCGGTCAACCGGACATGGAAAAAATGAGGATCGATAATTTTATTCATATTCCTGAAATGCTTAGTTTTTTGACATATTACCGATGGAAAGCCGAAGTGAAAGGTTTGGATGCTTTTCCCCGCAATCAATGGCCCGATAACATCCCTCTTCTTTATTATGGATATCACATCATGGTCGGGCTCGGAACAATGTTCGTGGCGATTTTCTGTATCGCCGCACTTTTTCTCTGGAGAAAGAAAATTTTTCAAACACGTTGGTTACTGTGGACACTTCTGCTGAGTTTTCCTTTTCCGTACATTGCCAATACTGCGGGATGGATGACTGCCGAACTGGGAAGACAACCATGGATCGTGTACGGCCTCTTCCGCACTGAACAAGGAACATCGCCGACAGTATCGGCCGGCAATTCTCTCTTCACACTTCTTGGATTTGTAGGCATGTACTTCGTCATTGGTGTCCTTTTCATTCTTTTGGTTATCAAGAAAATCAATAAAGGACCGGAAGAACCCGCTGTTCCTCATCTTTCTGTGACACAACGGTAAATGGAAAATTTATGGAAATAATTTGGTTCTGCATTGTTGCATTCATGCTGGCGATGTACGTAATTTTAGATGGATTCGATCTTGGTGTTGGGATTATTCATCTCGTCGTAGGGAAAACGGGACAGGAACGTCAAATAATTTTGAATGCCATCGCCCCTGTTTGGGATGGAAACGAGGTATGGCTTTTGGCGGCAGGGGGAACGTTGTATTTTGCTTTTCCTTTGTTATATGCATCGAGTTTCAGCGGCTTTTACCTGCCGCTCATGATCGTGCTTTGGTTGCTCATGTTGAGAGGCGGTGGAATAGAATTTCGTCACCAAATTCACCATCCGCTCTGGGAATCTTTTTGGGACGTAGTTTTTTCTTTTTCCAGCATCCTTCTCGCGATATTTTTCGGGGCCGCTCTTGGCAACGTCGTGCGCGGGGTTCCTCTCAATGCGGAAGGATATTTTTTTGAACCGCTCTGGACGACGTTTACCATCGTCCCGGAAACCGGAATTCTCGATTGGTTCACCGTACTCATGGGCATCATTGCTTTTTGTACACTCACATCGCATGGAGCACACTACCTTTCCATGAAAACAGACGGTGAAGTTCAGAATCGGGCACGCGCAATAGCGGGCGGGTTTTGGTGGCTCGTAACTGCAACTTCAATTCTCGGATTGGTTGCCGCATCTTCGATAAGGCCTCAGATCTGGGAAAATTTTTCATTGCATCCGTGGGGGTATGTATTTCCGTTGGCCGCTGTTTCCGGACTGATCGGACAATACATTTCAAACAAAAAAAATGTCGACATACTCGGATTCATCGGCTCGTCGATATTCATCGGTGGAATGCTTGCCACGACCGCATTCGGTTTATTCCCGAATCTTCTTCCTTCCTCAATTGATTCCTCACCTCCTATTACCGTTACTAGAGCAATGGCGGGGCAATATGGATTAAGCGTTGGTCTCGTATGGTGGATTTTTGGTATCGTTCTTGCCCTGGGATATTTTTTCTTTGTGTACCGATCGTTTCGAGGAAAGGTCACTTCTCATTCTTCAAATTCAGCAATTTATTAAATATTGAATTTTCTCAATTGAAAAGAATACTTTTCTAATTCCTCAAGACTGAGAACAAAGCCAATAAAATCCTTCATTATCAACGGAATTTAACTTTCCTTACTTCGAAATCTGTGGAATGATATTTGCGGTTCTTATCTGTGGTTTCAATTTCAACAATTTTCAGGATACTATCATGAAGTTTCGGCAATTGATCGATATGATAAAGTTCCATTTCCTTTTTCTTGTCCCGATGGGAATATTTCTCCTTATTTTCATCTTATCGTACACATAATGAAACCATTCCGCGATAGAATGATTCATGAATCGCCGGTTCAGAATGGTTCGATCAAAAAATACGAGTGCTTGAAAGAATTTGAACATATGTCGATTTCAAACATTTTGAATTTGAACAAGATCAATATTAACAATCAGTGCAAAATCGGCATCGGAACAGTAAAAATGTTGAATTTATCAACAAGTCGTGTATCAAAATTCAACATTTCTGTAAGTAATGAAATTGAAAATACTTACAATAACTCGCCTAAGAAAGCGATCAGATTTGTTGAAAAAATCAACACTTCAAAAAATCACGAAATTATATTTAAAAACGACGTCTCTATAAGTTATTATCCGACAAAGCTTTACAACGGCAAATTTTTAAAAGATAGAAATCAAATCATGGCACGTAAAGTGAAACAAAAGAAGGTGACCATCACGAGAGAAGTCGCCCAAAGCACTTCGATCAATGGAATCACTGAAAAGACAACATAAGGAGTATTAGCCATGACAGTCATCTTCGTAATCGCCACAATCTTAAGCTTCCTGACCATTGATTGGTTCATTCAACGGTCTCGCAAAACAAGTTCAGCCACAGCACCTGCAAAACAAAAAGCAGCACCGGTCCATGCACGTACACCGGAAGGAATCTTCTTCACACCGAGTCATACCTGGTTGAATCTCTTCCCGTCGGGAAAAGTCAGAATGGGAATCGATGATTTTATCGCACGCTTAATGGATAGTCCGGAAATCACGCTCCTCAAACAATCCGGTGAAACCGTGCACAAAGGAGATCCGCTTCTTCAGTGCAAAGAAAACGGCCACACGATCATTGTTCGCTCGCCCATCGATGCCGACATTATCGATGCTAATCTCGAACTGGCTTCTCATCCCGAATATTTGAAGAACTTACTGTTCAGTCAGGGTTGGGCGTATACGTTAAAACCGCAACGCTTCACAGATTTAAAACAACTTCTTCTTGGTACTGAAACACGGGTCTGGATGCAACGTGAATATGCACGCCTTCGTGACTTTTTCGCCTCGGCTCAAGGATTAGCGCTTGCCCCGGCAACATTGCAGGACGGCGGCCCGCCGGTTTCCGGTGCGATGAAGAACATGAATGATGAAATGTGGAAACAATTTGAGTCAGATTTCCTGACTCCGTAAACGGACAAAAAGGATAACTGATGAACTCGACGAAAGCATTACTGATTGACCTGACAATGTGCATCGGATGTAATTCTTGCCAGGTAGCTTGCAAAAAAGAATACGGACTGGCGGATGGCGAAGAGAAACATCTCTCCGCCTCCGCTTTTACTGCCCTTGATGAATTTGACGGGACCTACGTGCGGAGATTGTGCCAACATTGTCTCACTCCAACGTGCGTTTCGGTATGTCCGGTAGGGGCATTTACAAAAACCCCGGAAGGACCCGTGCTGTATGACGAAAACAAATGCATCGGATGCCGGTATTGCATGCAGGCATGTCCGTTTCAGGTTCCCCGGTACGAATGGGGCAGCACGCATCCACGAGTTCAGAAATGCAAGTTTTGCGAGCCCCGTTTGGCTCAAGGTCTACAACCGGCATGTTCGGAAATTTGCCCGACCGGCGCAACAAAATTCGGAGATCGTGATGCACTCATCAAAGAGGCACATGCACGCATCGCGGCAGAGCCGACGAAGTATATCGATAAAGTGTATGGCCTTGAAGAAGTCGGCGGAACTTCGATTTTTTATATTTCCGGTATCCCCTTTGAAAACCTCGGATTCAATACTAAACTTCAAAAAGCACCGATGTCGCTGTTGACCTGGAATGCACTTGAAAAGGTACCGAGCGTGTTTATGGTCGGAGGAGTTCTGTTGTACGGTATTTGGTGGATTACCAACCGGCGAAAAGCAGTCGAGGCGTACGAAGCTGAAATGGAACGAAAGGGAAACCAATGAATAGGATTTTAAAAGTATCATTGTGGCGGGGCCTCGCAACTCTTCTTCTTCTGGCGGGTGCTGTCGCAGCGTATATGCGGTTCACTTTGGGGCTCGGCGCTACGACCAATTTAAGCGATACATTTCCCTGGGGACTCTGGATCGGTTTCGATTTTCTGGGTGTCGGTATTGCGGCGGCAGGATTTACAATCGTTGCTTCCGTTCATCTGTTTCATCTTCACCGGTTTGAGCCGATTGTCCGGCCAGCCATTCTCACGGCTTTCGTCGGATACCTGTTAGTTATCCTGGTGCTTGTCATCGATTTGGGAAGACCGGAACATTTCTGGCATCCCCTCGTCATGTGGAATCCCCATTCCGTCATGTTTGAAATTACCTGGTGTGTTATTTGTTACACCACAGTTTTATCTCTTGAGTTCGCTCCCGTTGTATTGGAAAAATTCAAAATAACGGCTCCCAATAAAATCCTGCGTGCGATATCCACCCCACTCATGATTTTCGGCGTGTTGTTTTCTACCTTGCATCAATCCTCATTCGGTTCGTTGTATCTCATTGTTCCGGGACGTTTGCATGAACTATGGTATTCGCCACTCCTGCCGATTCTGTTTTTTATTTCCTGTATCGCGGCAGGTTTATCGATGATCATTTTTGAATCGTATCTCATCGAACGCCGGACACACCGGCCGCTTCCGCACGATGTTCTCGCGGATTTGGGTAAAGTAGTTGCCGTCGTCCTCGCAGTCTATCTCATCGTCCGCGTCCAGGATATGATGGAACGTCAGGTTCTCCAGCAGGCATTTTTGTGGTCGTATCAAGGCGGATTCTTTGCGGCGGAAATTCTCATCGGCTTCTTAGCCCCGATGATTCTCCTGTTGATTCGCCCGATACGGGAATCACGGAGAGGATTATTTCTGTGCAGTATTCTTGTCATTCTCGGCTTTGCAACGAATCGTATGAATACGGCAATTACCGGGATGGAACACTGGCCGAACCAGACATATTTTCCCTCGATCCTTGAAATTCTTATCGTCATGGGAATCGCAACGCTCGGATTTGTTGCATTCTATCTGATCTCGAATTATTTCCCGATTTTCGGTACCGAGCATAAAGAAAATCACAAGAACACGTCGCTCTTATGGCTTGAAGAGATGAAAACCATTTCCCAACCATAACGGGAGAACCATGCAGGCCACATCGAATCAATCATATCGTATCGGTCCGAAAAGAGAAGATTGTTGTGTGTGGATGACGGCAGGTATACTTTCGTACCAGCTGTGCGATCACGAGTTCGATTGTGATCATTGCCCGATCGATAAGGCGATAAAGAACCAGATGCCGAAACAGCCGGCACGTCAAAATGAATATATCGGTTCCTTACAAAAACTTTCCGGTGACCTCCTGTATTCAAAAAATCATTGCTGGCTGAAAGTGATCGATAGTACCACCGTACGGATCGGAATCGAGCCGGGGCTGGCATCGATGTTTCATATGCCGAAAGCCGTGATTCTTCCGTTCGCCGGTGCGCAGATCCGACAGCGTGAATCGTGTGTCTGGATCGTGATGGAAGGCGGAGCGCTTCCCTTTTCGTCTCCGCTCGACGGAACGATCATCGCCGTCAACCGGCGTGTCGTCGATGACCCGCTGTTCCTGTCCCGCCAGAAATCTGACGAGAACTGGCTTTTCACATTGAAAGTAGAAGCTTCTGCCGTTGCCAACGGTCATTTCTGGAATGTGGATGAAGCTCATCGGCAATATGCTCTCGACATAGAAGAACTGAAAGAATTATTGGTCAGCGGTTTGAATCGCGAGCCGAAAAATGTCGGAACAACTCTTGCCGACGGCGGAGAATTGCTGCAAAATATTGTCGATGTGATTGGTCATAGAGATTTTTTTCTTACATTTCAAAACTTCCTGGCACGAAAAAATCGTTAGTTCCGATTTCTGCTCCGTAAATCATTCGAGATAAATTCAAATCTTCCTTTTCTCATTTGTGAAAATCTATTTCCAAAAGTGTCGAATTTTTCAACATTCATAACCATTTCCATGGCATACATTTTGGACTTATTGAAAGAAACAAAGGCATTACATGAAATTCCTTCACACATTAAGTTTTCGGGTTTTTAGCGGATCATTGATTCTGCTGGTCACACTCTTCGGTCTCTTCACCTATTTTGCGATCCGGTTTCACAACAATGAGGTGATGAGTAACGTGCTGGAAAGCGCGAACGCTGTCAGTGATGTCATCAAGAATTCTACGCGGTACAGTATGCTCATGAACCGTCAGGATGAGGTCTACGAAATTATTTCGACAATTGCCCGCGAGCCCGGGGTTGAAGGAATCCGCATCTATAATAAACGCGGCGAAATCATGTTATCGACCGATAAAGCCGAAGAAGGTTCGATCGTGAACATGCATGCGGAAGCATGTTACGTTTGCCATGAACAATCCAAACCGCTCCGCTCGCTTCCTCAATCAAATCGTGTTCGTATTTATGAAGGGGACAAAGATCACCGCGTTCTCGGTCTCATTAATCC
>Ga0265322_10000344_pt1 | contig 19564 bp, 24 predicted proteins | sample 41222metaG_FD_193584 | JGI IMG/M metagenome (GOLD analysis project Ga0265322, IMG submission 193584) | Rhizosphere microbial communities from Carex aquatilis grown in University of Washington, Seatle, WA, United States - 4-12-22 metaG | ecosystem: Host-associated > Plants > Roots > Rhizosphere...
TGGAAATGCTTTTTTGTGCTCCATGCCCATGCTTTATCTTGCATCCATAATTACAATACGCAACAACACGGCACACACGGCACAATCTATTACATGGTTTCCCACAATAGGCACACGTTTCCGCAACCACCAATGGACTCACTACATCTAATTGCACCCTATAAAAGTGTTCCAGCAATTCATCAACTGGCAGCGCGGTCAATATGCCAGATTCAATAATCTTTTTGCACTCGGAAGCATTGCATCTACTGGCACGATTGCAAATGATGCACCCATTGTACACTTTTTTACACCCGTACGTAATGATTGGGGTCAATACGGTAGATACCGAGCAAATGAGAGCATTTGATATGGCGGGTGCAATAAGTGCTCCGCACTTATTGCACCCAATCCGCACACCCCATGCATCCGCGACAAATTCAAGCACAATGAGGCCCCTCTGATCAACAATTGGTCTACCACACAGTGCACAATGCGAGTAAATACCGTCATCCTCAATTTCCATTGGATACATTGGTTCCACGGATATTGGTAGAATCACCCATCGAGCGTCAGCTGTGACTGGTAGAGTGGCCGTATTGGGAGAGTTACCAATGCACCATTGGTTACCATTGGTATCAATGTGTATCACCCTTTCCATTCTTTTGTTAATTTTGCCCAGGAATCAATGCTAAAAATTTTGGCAACGTTTGCAGTGGTCCTACTGATATATTCGTATGAACACGTGCGACTTCAAAATGCCTGGCACGATTGTACTCACCAAAATGCCGCAGATCGTGAGCTTCTCTTGAGGGATATATGTCTTTTCCCCGAAGAACGCCTTCGATTTGCAGAGAGTGTTGACTGCGCAGGTGCCGAGCGTAGACAACGAATGTCAATACTAATGTGCACTTTGCACAAGTGGTCGGTAGAGAGTGCAATTGCAGAAATTTGGCAGCGTCTGACGCACTCTTACTGGTCAATTGTGGGAATAATGATTCCTTTACTCTTGGGATACATGTACTTTTGGAGTCAGCGGAAACTTCAAATGGACATGATGGGTAAATTTGGGGAGCTATTGGGTAAAAGGGAAAAGCGAAAAGAGATTCGAAGCAATAGGGATCGGAATGCAATTAGTTATCGATAGTGATAAAGAATGCTAAACATAGGCCACGTTGGCTACCATATCTACGAAAATTTAGCCAATGTGGCCTATGTTAGAGAGATAACGGGTGGTGGAAATTTTCGTTCCGAAAATTCCCCAATTCGTCCCACGTAGCTCCCACATGGATCAGACACTTCACATTTGCGAAAAATCCGATTGTTGTTTCATTGTTGCAACAACACAAAGGATGTTGATGCAAGCCAACTTGTACACTTTTATGCTTATATAAATGATGTTTCAGAAATTTGATGTTTTTGGTCGGGGTCTTTTTTTTTCTTTACACATCGGCCAATGTGTAAAGAAAAAAAAAAGTGTCCAAAATGGACGGTTATTTCACAAATGCGAAATTGCCGACCTTGGGTCCCGTCCAGGGCCGCGTCCAATAGTCGGTAATGTCGCTTTTGTGAAATATCCTTCCGTTCGGTAACCAACGGGAAGGATATTTCACCAACGCGATACGTCAGACCGCGGTGGGCGGTTTACTCTGATTTTTCACATTTGTGAAAATTCTGAAAAAAGTAAGGGGGTCTCCCACCAAAGAGGCTGGTCAATTTTCCCGAGAGACGAAATCAACTGATATCCAATCGATACGATGAGGATATAGTGTTTAAGCGCATGTGTGCTGTCGACAAGACAGTATTGCTCAAGTACATGATTAATGTGTGTTCACAAAAGTGTGGACTACCAATGTCCACAGATGGATACGAAATTGTGTTTGATAATGTCTTTTTTCTCATTCAACACCCTATAAAGAGTGCAATCATTTTCATCTATGGACCCAATGGTATGCATTTTCCCGAATTTCACTTGTATCGCCCAGAATGGAAGCGCGTAAAGATTGTTCCATATCGTTTTTGGGAAGATCAAGGATTGTCTCGACTCTTTACTGTGGATGTAATGCCTAAAGTTTTCATTAATAAGGCAGCGCAAACAATTGGCAGAGATCCCTTTTCTTGCATTGCCAAGTATCTTGGTATGCGTGACTTACTGAACTGCCGAATCGTATGTCGACAATGGCACCACAACTTGGCTGGCGACGCCGTGTGGAATGCGCGTCTACCAGTCCCAGTTCCGGACTATACTGGGTTGGCTGCAATTGTAAGGTGTGCCGCCTTGATTCAAGATTTCCGAGTTGGATGGATGTCTGATTCCATGCAAATGTTTCTTCTCAGTAATATTAATGCTGCTTGGATGCATCGGTATAGAGATGCGATTCAAATAGACAACGAACGTCCGCCTGGCGTTTTATTCGTGATTGTGCCAGAGGGGGATGAACTGCCAAAAAAACGTAGAGTACGATTAATTGCTTCAGCAAAGCAACTAATCGTCGGTATATCAAAAGTCAATAATTCGGTTCGTACCAACAAGGCAGGATGTCTTCACATGTACGGTGATGAACATTCAGCTGGTGCAACGTGCTGGATTTCACCAAAGACTGGAGTACTGTACATTGGTAAACTCAAGGGTGCTAAACCGTATGATGTCAAGATTCATCGACTACACGAAATGATGTTTAATTGGATGGATTCACTCTTTTTTAAGAATTAAAAATATAAGCACAGTGCGCTACCAAACTGAGTGCTGGAATTGAACCCGAGACCCCTGCGTATAAAACCTCCCCGCGGAGAATCGAACTCCGATCACAAACGAAGTATTTTTGTTTGTAAACTGCCATTGTTCTACGGGGATTAATTTCTGGAGTGGTTGGGAATCGAACCCAACGTTCCTCTGTCATTAAAAGTGACAGTGCTCTTCCATATGAGCTAACACCCCCTCAATAATAGTCTTTCCTATCAGTCATCTCTTGTGCACTTTAAAATTTTGCCCATCACATTTCATGAAAGAGAATACACAAATTTGTGACGGCAGTGTCTGTACGAGGAATCGAACCTCGGTCTCCCCCAACCAATCATCTTGTCTGGAGACCTGATACCTCGGCCAAGTTTGCCCGGGCGATTTAATTTTTGGACTCGAGGTACCTGTCATAGGGGGTATACTTTCCATTGTACGATACAGACGTTGGGGGAAAAAAAATTTACCCCTCTACCCAATAATTTTTTGTAAAGAGATAAAAATTGAATGAAATCCCTCAAAAATTATTACATTCGCCTAAGGGATGCATTTACGCTTAAATTTATCATTCTTCTTTTCATCACACAATGCTTTGTCAAGGGAATTGTGTTTGTAGTCTTTGTACAGGGAGTATTCCCCCTCTTGAAGGACATGGGAATTGGTGCGTCGGACATTCAATTGTACGGAGCGCTTGCAATGTCACCATGGGTAATAAAGCCACTATTTGGTGTCATTAGTGACCTTGTAGCCATTGGTGGATACCATAAACGCTATTGGATGCTTGGATCTACCATTGTCGGTATCATTGGTGCCGTAATGATGGTTGTAGAAATTCGTGTCGTTGCCGTACTAGTCATATTCCTTACAATGATTCATTTTGAGATTGCAATTGTTGACCTCCTAGTTGAAGGACAGTATGCTGAAATGATGAGAACACACCCACACACGGGGAGTGACATTGTAACGCTCAGTAATGGATTTCAGCAGCTTGGATTTGTAATTGCCATGTCATTCATGGGACCCTTGGCAGATTTGAAGCTTTTTCGCGTTTCAAATATTATTGCCCTAGTCCTTTGCGCTACACCGATTTTACCGCTTCTCTTTGGATTTTTACCAGAGATTAAGCGTGTGCGAGCACCGTTTGTCCTAGTAGATACACTACGTATCAGGAAGGAATGGAAGATTATCATTGTAGTCACCTTTACCGGCCTTTCTGGCCCAGCCATGGCTGCCATTAGTGCCTATGCGTCCAAGTGGCTAGGTGTCCTATGTTCCCTAATTGTAGTTACCGTAGCGCTTCTAGGTGGGTTTTACGCCTTTCCAGAGAATCGATTCATTGTTGCGCGTGTTGCATTGTACCAAGTGTTGGCTCAAGCTAGCAAAGTGAGCTTTTCTAGCGCTCTAGACTTTTTTTACACTGCAGACGAATCTTGCCTACCTGGAGGCCCCAATTTTAGCTACAAATTTTACATTACTACCGCTGGTGTCTGTGGATCGCTTGCATCTCTATCTGTAGTCTTTATCTACCAGTGGTTTTTTAGCAAATGGAAGTTTCGCTCGGTAATGCTCTTTACGACCATTCTCTCGGGTATGGGAGGTATATTTGATTTCATCGTAGTCAAGCGATGGAACATTACTGTCCTAGGTATCCCAGATGCCGTATTCTTCTTGGTTGCAGATGATATAGTGCACAATTTGGTAGATATGCTCATTTGGATTCCTAGTTCATCCATTATTGGCAAGTGCTGCCCAAAGACTATGGAATCATGCACGTATGCGTATCTATCAGGCATCAGTAATTTTGGTAAAATGATATCAGTTATCGCTGGTGCACTAATTACAGACATGGCGGGTATATCGACGCTTGATAGGAGGAATTCCACATCCAATTGCAATTGGCAAAATCTAGAATGGTTGGTACTTGGTGGTCATGTCATTCTTATGCTGCTGATATCAGTGCCTGCGTGTTTTTTGATTCCAAATGCGTCACAAGATTCACAATTGTTGCAAGAAGTACCGCAGACACCAGTGCAGGAAGATGGAATCATGACGGATATCGATGATACTAGCGATATACTGCTAATTTAATTTAATCAAGCGTTTCCTAATCTTTTTTTGTTCTTCCGTCATTCGTTTAACACTGGTTAACAATGGAAATCCAAAGATAACGGTAAAGCAATCCATAGGATTTGATTGGAAAATATGTCCCCTTGGCTTTTTTGGTTCATTCTTTTTACAAATGTAACCAAAAGGATATTTAACTTGAACTGTTGCACCAATATGCCACCAAGGTGATCTACGTGAACAAAATTGATCATATCTAATCTGGACACTATGCACAGAGTCACAATCAATTTCTTTTCCAACTACACGTTCCAATTGATGCTTTAGTCGCATTGCGCACGCTGGAAACATTGTTTCCATGGCTTGCAATGGAGGATTCATTTCATCAGTCTCATAGTATTGGCGTATTTTGGCCAATTCGTGAAATTCAACCAAGTACCGATTAAAATCACTGCATGTTTGCTTTAATCGACCAAACGTTGGCAAATCAATATGGAGTGCAATGATGGAGAGAACATCACGATAAATGGTTGGTGATTTGGTAACTTGGATAGCGTCTCCTCCATATTCGCGCTTGAGGAGTGTCCGCTTTTTCCCATCGTCAAGATGGCGAAATACAGTGACCATTTCTTCCACTGTCAAATCAGACACCCTCTTTTTCATTTTTCTTCTTTTTCTTTAGTGCTCGAACCTTTGACATGCAATCTTGGCAAAAAGTTTTTACATGTTCAAATCCGTTAGGTGCATATGCAAGTTCATCAGAGCATTTATGACAAATGATATTTTTGTCTCCAAGATGACAATTCGAACAAAACGCAATATCTGAATGGCCATCTGACGATCCAATATGACAATGGCGGGTGTCACATAATACATTTGATTCGCAATCTTTTACACAGTAAAGACACCCTAATAATCCAGAGCCCTTTACACCAACCTCAAACATGTATGTTCTCTTTTTATTACACGCACTACATTTACCAGACCCTTTCATTCTAAAATACAGTGTTCATTGTTTTCAAAAAAAAAAATTGGCGTAATAGAAAAGCTTGTAATCTTTGATGAATGCTTTCATATGGTTCAGTTGGACATGCATATTTCAATTCGATATAATACAGTGAGTTATACCAACATGCACCGCAAAAGACGGATGCACAATTACGATAAACCCAGTGTCCTTTACTACATCGCTGAAATGTGTCATCTCGATGTATTATACAATTGCATCAAATACAGATTTCTGCAGTATTATCATCCAACGAAAAAATTAAAGGCGCACCTGGTTGATCCATTTTTTTAAAGATGGAACAGGGCGACGTAAATAGTTTAATAATATCTCTAAAGAATTGTTCTTTGAGTCAAGCTACAGTAGAAGTCGGCCCAGAAGCATTGGCATCAAAGCATGCTATCCGGCATGGGCTTGAATTTGTGATTGATAACCAACCAACCATTAATATCGGTGAATCTGAAGCCCAGTTTGAGCAACGCAAACAACTTTGGTATAGGGAAATACGTACAGTGATTTCTCAGGTGCGAAACGATTTGTGCAACACAAAAATGGCACTGTTGAGTCATAATTTTAGTATTTACCCTGGGAGACAGTTGACGGTATCCCTAGTGTGCTGGATGATACCACTAAAGCCAGAGTTTCCAATTGAAAAGGGTACGCTTTATTTGATCAAGTGTGAAAAGATTGAATTAAAGTGGGACCAGTGGTAGTTTTCGTTCCCGAAAAATCACACATCCATCACTTTTCCCTTGATCAGTTGTTTCTTAAAAAAGTAATTAAGAATCTGCATAATTTCCTCTTCGTCTTTTTCAACGTAAGTTTGCACCGAATCAGTTGCTACAAGGCGTGATGGCTCCTTTTTTTCATTGTACATTACTGTAGCCATGTACCGAGGCTTAAGAGCAAGTTTAAGCATAGTATAGTAGACATTTTCATCATTTGATCCACTTTCAAATTTGAGAACATTAAAGACGGAAATCAAATCGTTCAAATGCTCTGCAAAATCGGCAGGCTCTGGAAAATTGTAATCACCAATACCGTCGGGATAAGAATTATAATCAAATGTACCGTCCCTGATTGATGCAACAACCATCTTAAAGGAATCTAAATCAATCATTACATAAAAGTATTTGTTGGCTGATGGAATCTTTTTTGATCCCTTTGAATTGCTATTCTTGATTAGCTGCTGTTTCTCGGTCAAGTAGACGGGTTGCAGCAGATTCCACCGATTGCGCACATCTTGCCAATGCTTAAAGACGTCCCTAGGTGTCAATTTGATCATTTCCTTCCATAGGTCGGTACGCATGTCCAGGTAAAAAATGATAGTCTGAACAAATTCCAAGACATCTCCGGGTATATCCTTGTTCTTAAATGATTTCAGGCCTTCTTCGTTTTCAAGAGTGTCCACGTAAAGTACTCGTTCCGATGGATCGGCGATATCATCCAATCGAATCCATCGACTGTCTGGTTGAAGAATATAGCACACAAAATGCCCTGGTCGTGATACAATTGCGGCAAATGATGTATAATTAGGATCAATCTCGTCAGTCTCACGCAATTTGACGTCATTGCTCAAACGAAATAATGCTTTCAGGTTTGTAAAGGTATCCACAGCAACTTCATATTTTGCCAGTTGCTGCGGTTTTTCTACACACTTTTCAAAGTACCCAATCGCTTTTGATGGTGCAACTTGGCCAGGTTCCTTTTGCAGGTATTCAATATCTGCCATGATTGCATTTCTAAAATCGTTTGCATTGCAACCAGGGCGCACATACATTTTGGTTGCATTGCGAATTTCCTTTTCCCAAGGACTCCCAGGAATTGAAAAGAGAGCAGTAATTACTGAATCGTACCAACATGAATCCTTGTCCCACTTGAATTGGTGTCCAGTAGAATACGGATAGGCGACGGCAGCCACGTTACCATATGGAGCTAATGTCGTAGGAATCGATTCGGGCATTGGCACATTTCCCGTCAAAAAGTATTCTCGTGCCATCTTGTATAGTTGAGCATCGGTATAGTCGCCAATTGAGCCTACCGTAAGAGGAATCGTATTCTTTTTGAGATTGACATACTCATTAAATTCCTTTTCGAGATTTTCCATATTGAATTCAACGGGCACATTGACGCCCAATCGTGCGGCTGCTGCCTTGACATGTGAATATAGTTGCACTTTCTTCACATTCTCCAGACTATTGAGCACTTGTGCCATTTTTTCATACTTTTGTTCCTCTTCTGATAGTGGAACAGTGAGCGATTCCTTCAAAATTTGGAAATCTCCCGCTTCAACCGATTCAATCGTTTCCTTAATGACTGTAGCTGCTGCATTGTCCACTGGATCATTAACAAGCAATCCTTGAATGGCATCCGACGCAGCAATCATATTTGGTGTAACCAAATTGCCATCATATGCATCAATGACGTCTTTGATTTGCACAAATTCGTCAATCTTTGCAATCAATTGCAGATAGAGTTGACCTTCGGGCACATTGATTGGCATCGGAGGAACATCTTCCGGCGGCGGTGGCGGCGGCGGCTCTTCACGCGGCACCACAAAATCCTCATTGTAGGTCAATTCTAGCAATGTAAAATACTCTATGCTAAGTTCCTTCCCCAAAAGAATGGCATCTGCAATCTCATTTTCCAAGCTTTTGCGCAATCGAGCAACTTCATCGGTAGGATCCTTGAGCCAATACGATCCCTTGACAATGGGAACCCGCAAGCCATTGATAATTGCTGGTCGCGTAGCTAGCTCTCTAAAATTGGGCGCAATAATGATCCAAGGATACTTGGTATTGTACTTTTCAGGGCCATACCAGCAACCCGGATGATCCTTGTCCAACTTGCAGCAACGATGATATGCGCGTACCCACTCGCGAGTAATAATGGATTCAATTCCATATGCAAGCTGTGGAAAATATTGAGGTACTGTAGAGCAGGGCTCATTGGCCACTGTGAATGATTGTCCGTCTCCACCAGGAAAAATAACGCTCTGAAATGGTGCAATCGCGCGGCGCACACCCACCAATCCGTCGCGCCGTAACTCGCTCAATTTTGCCGTCATGACATATAGCTGTACGTGCGTTGCAAAAATGGGCGGATTGTCCATTTGCCGCTTGAGCTCATTGTACGATTTCACCGGAACATAGTCTGCCAGCTCCAATTCATCAATGAATTCGGCCAAACGCGCCAATTCTGCCGAATTGGCCAATGGATAGACTATATCCGTGTCCTTGAAGCGACTAAAGTCAATCGGTGGTACCTCTTTTGGAAGAGGCGGTGCAGGTGTGTGCCACTGCAACATTTTTCTTTTTTATTCGTCGTGGTCAGTTTTGTCAAATACAAAAATTATGCCAATCAAAGGTTCGATTCGCTCACAATAAATCCTGCGATACACGATACCATGATTGATTCTCCTTGCGAAAATCTCCGAAAGAGCGATGCGCGATGTGTTGAACGATGGTAGCTTAAATAAAAGGCGCCATATGTCTCATCAAAGATGACAGCGATCCCAAGGCTTGGCTCTGCATACACTGCTAGAAATGGTTTCAATAGAAGCGTAGTTTCACTGTTATCAATGCAACTTTGCCAATACTTCCAACTACGTTCAATCTTGACGTATTCTGTAAATGGTTTGGAGAGGGTAGATTGAACAAATTCAAAACTATTGTACATTTTTGGGGAAAGGGGAACTCCTGTAGGAAATTTTTGTTCCAAAAATTCCCAAATCACATTTCTTCATTCAAATATTCAGTACCCGGTAAATCATCACCAGATGCACTCTTCCAAATGGTCATTTTTTGATCCTGTCGCTCCCAGTATTCCATGGCAAAGTAATACGTTGTATCTCCCAAAAATTCAAACAATGAAAATACTTCTTCTGCTCGTGTAGTATACTCGCTTCCAAATTCCAACAAGTCATCCGTGTGTGGAAAATGCTCATCAGCCGATACACAAAACTGTGCCCGCTCAATCGTTGTTCGCAGAAGAACCACTTCTCTCGCGTAATCATTCCACGAATCAATGTCTGGGTTCGATATCCCGTCTGCAATAATGTGATGATCCCACTTTTTCTTGCATTCATCACAATGCTCACTCAGGAGCTGTTGTACCGATGCAAAAATCTTGTTATAGTTTCCAGTGTGATCTTCGTCTTCTTCCATGGGATCGTCTCCATACTTTTCAATGTGTGCCTTGACGGCATCTTCTAGCTTGCCTTTAGAGCGAATAATGTGCGCAATGAGGGAAAACTTTTTGGACGGTTTGCGTATACCACACACGTACTCGGGTCCATTCTTCCATGGGAAATAGAAAATGTAGGTAATGTTGGGTTTGTGGCGTTCGCAAATACCTTTGAGTCTATCAATGACTTGCTCAATTTTGGAGACACTCATTGGGGAATTTTCTTCGGAAAATTCCCTATACTTTAATTACGAGGCGGTCAGGGTGGTCACTTTGCGTAATAATGACAATGAAAGTCTTTTTTAGCGTCGGCCCCTTTCGCACAATGTATTGATCCGACAATTGCTTCTTAATAAGGATAATTGATGGTGTTGCCTCGTATCGAGTCTGCTCTGGTGGAATGTCTCGAACATTCTTAATTAGGATGCGTCCTTCTTCTTGAACAATTCGATCATCTCTATCAATTCGTCGATCCAACGCACCCAGCAGACCTGTTCTACAATCTAGCAAAAAGTAGCGATTGGAACCTTCACCATGCTGCACGACCACAGTTTCTTGAAATAGACGGCTTGGATAGTATGCAATGATTGTATCGCGACCACCGTAAATATGAATTGCAAGGAAAAAGTATTTGCTAATGACTGGATCATCAAATCCGTGCTTTAAGCTAGCAGAGAGAATAGTGCAAATTTCTCCAGCTAGCTTGCAATTCTCATCAAGATTGTACTTGTCTTTTTCAGTAGCATTGTCTGGATACGTGAGTGTTGGCGCCTTTTTTGGCTTATCAGAAAGTGATAGTTTGAAAAATTCCTCTGGCAAGTCTGGGGACATCATTTGTGGGTGGGTAGGTGACGCAGCAGCTCTTTTCAAATAGCTAAATTACACCAATGAGGGGCGCTATGATGAACAACAAGTTCATTCTCTCGGTTCGCCCAGACATTATTCGGGAAATTGGAAAACGCGGAATCAAGACACTACGAAAGGATGAGACTGGTGTCGTCAAGCGCGGTCAAAATCAAATGGGATCTAGTTCTTTTGGTTGGGGAACCGTTGATGATACAATTCCCGTTCACAAAAAGGAACTCAAGGATATTAAGCGCAATTTGAATTCAATTATTGGTCAAATTGCCGGATTGCACCCATTGGAGAGAGAACCCGTTGCACCAATGCCTACTGGAAAGCGCCCACCAGTGATTGACGTTGATGCCCTTCAGGCAACGGCGGCGGCGGTAGAGCCAAAGCGACCGCGTATCCCTACAATTGTCGAGGAATGGCATTCTCACTGTGTGGAGCATTACAGCAAGGGAATGATTGGATTTGTTCCCGAATGCTACCAATCTCAAGGAATGCCCCCATTGGAAGAATTGCCCCATACGTCGGTTGGCCAAGTACTACTCAATTTTGCTAGCTTTAATAAACTGATTTGGTGAATTTTCGTTCCGAAAATTCACATTGGCACCGATGATTCAGCAGCGTGAATCTTTGTCCTCGAAAAGAGCTGTCTCTTGCTGTCAAAGTCAACCTTTCTAATTAGAAAAAAAATGAGCACAGCGACCAACGCTGCACCAATAATGGAGCCAACGACAATTCCAGCAATTGCACCGCCAGAAAGTCCTGTCTGAGGAGGCAAACAAAGAGGATCGCCCGAGTTGAATTGTGAAAACGCAACTATAGTTGAATTGGACGCTGTATATGTCGGCGCAGCTGTTGTAATAAAGCACGGTGCTAGTGATGTAGCAATGGAAGAAACCACTACAGCATTCATAGTCTGGAATAGCCCGTTCCATTGTGTCGCTCCAATAGAATTTAACAATGTCAGTGAACGCGGCACGACATTTCCAACATTAAACGTAATAATTCCGTCCATATTGATTGGACCAGATGTTGTTGTAATCAATGTTATAAGAAATGAAGAAGTCGCCGGAATACAAAAGGCCACATTTGCAGTTGACGCAAATGTCACTGCTCCTGCAACAATTTGCACTCCTTGCGGATACGATACGGTTCCAGAGTACACAATGGATGGAGTGGTAATTGTGGTGACGCCAGTCGCACTGTCAACACTAAAAGTGCACCCAGTAGTGCCTCCTGGAACGCAACTCGATGAACAAGGCGCCGCCAAGTCACACGTAGTTGTGGAAAGACCACACTTGGAAGCTCCGTATGCGATTGACAGCAGTGTTAAAACGATAAACATAGCCCCTCAAATCTCGAAAAAATTTTAAGAATCAGATGGTTTAATGAATCATGTCATTTATAATCTTTTGGCGTTTTTTCAATCGTTCCAAATCTGCCGTAATTTGCCGCTTTTCCCAGCGCCAAAACTCCTCGGTTGGCGTCCATTTTGTATTGTCTTCATTTTGTTCCTCTAATTGCTCCCATGAATAGTGTTCGCACTTTTCATATAGTTCTTCAATGTCCATAAATGTGTCAAATTGAGTACATTTTGCTTTGCCCGAATGACCTTCCAAATGTTCGGACAAGTCTGAAAAATCGGTAAACTCGGTACCGTCGTGAGCAGTAAAGACTGTTGGTTCCAAGTCAATATATCCATGTCTTGGCGATGCGACAAACTGCTCAGATCGACAGCTTGTACAAATGCGAATCGAATCATCGTATTCCTTGATTGGAATATAGTGCAGATACTGCGCTTCATATCCTGTCGAACAAATGTGACATTGATAAAAATCGAGACCCATTAGGGAATTTTCGAAACGAAAAAATTCCCAAATGAAAGTAAAATTATTTCGCCCAAATATCGTGTCACTCGGCCGACCACATGAATGTTCTAGGCTCCTATGTGATCCCCTCAATGAGATTGCTCTGGTCACCAGAGGATACATGCCTGGACCACCAACTACGGAGCATCTCTATCTATGCAAATATGGCCAACTACATGAATGTGGCGACTCGTGTTGCTTTGATGAAGTATGTCCCGTATCTGGTATGACACACATGGATCAAATTGATGTTGCTGATTACGATTCCACCAATCCATTGACATGGGGACCTAAACCATCCAATCTGATATCGGATGCGCACGCTGAGCGAGTAATGAAGCGGTATTGTCCACCCTCAACTGAAAAAGGTGCTTCTGTTCCAGAAGCACCAAAGCAAAAGATGCTAAAACTAGATGATACTTATCTACGCATTGAATCGCTCATCGATCGTATTCTCTTTTCTGATCAACGTAAAAAGATTAACACTACATGCATAAATCAACAGGCTCGCAAATCAAAGCGAGAAAAGGAAGTCTATCTTGCCAAGTGTGAAAAGGAACATGTACCATACAATCTAATGGAACTCATGATGATTGATGCAAAGTATACTAGAAATGTGCACTCTCTAAACATTATTCCCAGAGATGACCAATTGCTAACAAAGTATGCCAACTACGTATTGAAAGTATATTTAAGGGTGCAAGAGTGCAATGGCGACGGTAAAGTATGCCCAGATGCAATTACGCTTGCCACTCTATACAAAATGCAACAAGGTAATAAGGTCAATGGGGTAACGCTGATACCATTGGACCCATTTTTGGCAGATAACTTACCACTTATGAATGATTTGCCAAAATTTAAAGTGAATAAGAAAAAGTATACACAGGGCGAACGGCTTATCTTTTTAATGTTTGAGCATGGGAGAAAGGAAGGCAAGACAGAAGAAGAGTTGGCGATTCAATAAATGTTTTGGTAAAAAAATGAGAAGTAACGGGTCAGAATTTTTAGAAGATAACTTTTTGTAAAGATACAACAAGAGGTCAATTTATTACGTGAAATACCCACTAAGGCATGTGGTAACATTGATCATTTATATAGTGGTTCAACATATCCTAAAGAACATGTACCGTTGTCGTTATTTATTAATCAACACAACAAAAGCTATTACGTGCATTGTAGTAATGTAGTATTTACTATGAAATATCTAATTGAAGAAATGGACATGTGTCGTTTAGTTTGCGTATTCTGTCACAAAATTCATTCAAATATACAAAGAAAGCAAAATAACGCCATTGTGCGAGAAAAAAAAGTGGCCAGATTTAACACTGCGTTGAATGCATATAATACAATGCAAACTCAAAAAAAGCGAGCGCGCACGGAACAGCTAATGTTTGAATGGAAAAAGGAATGGCCAGAATAAAAGATTCACAGTGATTTTATCCATTCACGGTACGCATCCGCCGTAATTGAAAAGTAAACGCGCTTCACATAGTAAATGTGACCTTTTGATTCTGCATGAATAGTAACTGTTCCAGTACACTTTTCCAATGGGATCGATGTTGACCCACCTTCCAATTCAAACGATGTTGCCACTGTCTTCTCCAGCTCACTAGCATCCAATTCTCGAATCCATATGAGTGATCTATCAATACCATGATTGTTGCAAACGATACCAAAGTGCATCCCGTTGCTATGATTGGTCAGTGGACAGTTGGACTTGTGATGCTCCCATCGAAGAGGCGTGCCCTCGAATACGAGCGACGCGCCGTTCACTGTACTCGTTAGTGCAAGTGGTATCGTTTGCACTTTGCTCTGAGGGGTTGCTTCTCCGTTGCATTCATCCAAGTGATAGAGTTGCAAATAACCAGAAAAGGTCGCCGGGTTGCTTGGAATCTCTGCAGGTCTCTGCTCATAAAGGCGAACACTCTTCATATATGAATCCTGGACCCTATTATGTCGCTTTTTTGCAAAATAATCAATTGGAACGCCAAATCGTCGTTCACACCTTTGCCGAACACTTTGCCTTTGTCTATAGTATACTGAAACCAAGCGAACAGTGGGTAATGACAGAATTACGTGGGCCTTTTGGATTGGAAAGCGATGCGCAATTGTGTGCCAATGGCAAATTAGATGCACCACATCGATGGACATTTAATGAGCTCATTACAATTCCAGAGTATACAGTGTTGACACTGGCAAATATCAAGAAACTAAAGAGCACTCATTTACTTTGCCTTTTTGGAACGTCGTATTTCGTAACGAGTCTCCCATTCTCGTGCATCGCGCGATTCCCAAATCATCTCACCAATGAAGCGACGCATATCTCGTGGAAACCGTAGCCGCTTTGATATTAGTAGCCAACAGATGGTTGCTACTTTACAATTTGCATCACATTCAACATATTTAGCTGTTCGAATACAATGTAGTGGTACTGCAAACTTGTGTGTCAGCCATCCAGTTTGACATTCTATTATACATTGCTGCTCGGGACCAAGTTCTAAAAATATAAAACCCGCAGATACAAATATCGTATATACACCATTCGACATAAAGACTACTTCGTCTCCTTTCATATACTGCCTACGTGTCTTTGGTAATATTGGCCAAAGAATTGGAGTTGTAACACAGGGTCTAAAGCAGCCAGTGCTCACAATGCTCCCATTGTCTTCCAGCTTTAACATTTCAAACATATCGTCTGCGACAAATCTACCAACAGCTGCCCCTGCGTGTATAATATACAATGACCCTACCTTCATCAGGGAATTTTCGGAACACTAAAATGTAATTGGTTTCATTTTTTTAGCTGCCGATTCACCGCTGCCCCCGCCGCCCGGCGGCATCATTGGTGGATCCTTTTTCACAGAGATGTCACTCTCTGGCAATCCAAAAACGTTAAACAAGTGTTCTGCTACAACCTTCTTGTCCATGTATCCACCCAAATTCAAGTTTTGCAAATCCGCCGCGGTAATAATGGGAGTATCGCGAATTTTGATTTCTACTTCGGTATCTGCGTATAGTTCCAACATGATATCGGGTCGCTCGATGTGAATCAGCCGAGTACGTCGATTAAGGTCTTCTTGGATAACTTTGCCATAAATAATGAGGAATGCCTTTTTGGTAATTTTCTTTCGGTATTCCTGACGATCCTTGATGCGCTCATTCAAGATTCGGAAACTACCTTGCACATTGGCTGCATTTTTTCCAGCGCCTTCAATGAGAGAAATGGGAACATCCATAATTGCAGACGCCATGTGATCTAACCGAGTACATAGCTCATTCAAATTAGCGTGAACATGGGGCGATTGTGCCGGCTTATAGTAGAAATCCGCCTTGAGTGGTATTCCCTTTTCAAGTACATTGGCATTGTCTAGTTCCCACTTTTGCCCTTGCGTTTCACTTCTAACGTATGCATGCGTACCAAAGCGCGCCTTGAGGCCACGATTGCGAGAATTGGCAGTGCTAATTGCATCTTGCAGTGCATCACTACGAAGCGTCATTTTTGCATTTTGCAATCCTTCCTGTTGACTAAGAACAGTCCCAGCAATGGTATCTCCAAACTCTTCCAAGGTGGCCAAATTATCGTCACCAGGCACATTTTTCGGTGGATGATACTCAAAAATGTGCTGTACACGCGCTTGATTGTACGATGCAATCTCTACAGCTTCTCTGACAATTTTTACAGATCGCCACTCGTACAATAGAGATGAAATGGCAGATGTATATCGACCATTCAGATCGGGCGGATTGGACTTTACATCAAAATAAAAGGACTTGTCCTCTCCATTTTTGCCAGTTGTCCAGTACCACTTGAAGCGTTGTGATCCATTCTTATCAGGGTAGGTACTAATGTAACCACTTCCAAATTTGGGCACTTCAGGATATTGGTGAATAGTGCCTGGTACGTGAATTGGTCGCCAAGGAACCACACCAAACGCAATTTCCCACACAAAACTATCATAATCCCATTTCATCCAGTAAAGATCAAATAGAATCTTGAGTTCTGGGGCCATTTCTTGATGGCGAGACAATTGCACACTGGCAGGTGATTTGGCAATGATTGAATTGTAGATACTGCATGCTGCTTTTGCAAATGGCAAACGATGCAAAATCTCCCAAATGTCTACAGTCTCTCCCTCATGAAGTCGTACCTCGGAATCGGTAGACATTTTTTTTTATCTCAGAGTGAGTGAAAATTAATATAGAAGGGTTTTGCCGAAAGAGGAAATAATTGGTATTTGGAGGAAAGGTGGAAATTTTCGTTCCGAAAAAAAATGCAGCCCGAAGAAAATGAAGACATTCCTCTATATCACGAAAGTCCATCAATGACTGATATTTCACCAGACGATGAACGATTTCTGATGAATTTGAGTGATATTGTAGGTAGCGGTAGATTAAAACCAAAAGGCCTCTTGTTTGATTCGGATGAAGATGAATCACCTCCACCACTTACGCCATTCGAGATTTATGAGGATGTTTCAACACCAAAAAAGAACAAGTACATTGAAGCATTGAAAGAAGAAGAATTGTACCTCTTTAGCGGTGGCGCAGGGCGAACAAGAATAGTTGTCGCAGCAGATACGATTATTCAACCAGAACCTGGAAAATACTTGATGCGGTTTCACATGTTACCGACTAGAAAAGAAAATAGACCAACAGTCAAGATTGTTCCGTACCTGCTTTCATTTAAATGCGAAGATCTTCCGGCGCCATCACGCGAACACGTGAGTACAGATGGAAAATCAATTGTTGTAGTCAGTGATACAGATGCTCCCGATGCAATGTTGCTCATTATTTTTAAACTGGGATCTTTGTTTACCATTGGTATTGACAAGGCAGTGCTATGCCGGTGGAAACATCACGTTGTTCGCTACGATAACGTTGCTGATACTGGTATTGATTTTGAATTGACACTATCGCGTAGCGAAGATAGATTATTTATCGAACGCGTCGATATTACGTTGCCAGAAAGATATGTCAAGCCGAGCCATTGAACCTTTTTCAATCATGTTGCTCTGGGTCGGTGGTTGGGAGCTGCTATATACAACTAATCCAGTAATAAATTTATTTTACGTCATTATTGGGTACATTGGTATCGTGTGGTTACCAGAATGCTTCATCTGGGATATGCTCTTCTCTTGCGGGACTTGGACAATGGTAGAGCCGCTACATATCCACCCAGTGATTGCATTGCTTGCAGCGCTAGCATTTATGGCATGGCAGTATAGGCACGATAATTTGGAACACTTTAAGCGTTTGCGCTTTTTATTTCGCAGATGAGATTACTCTATGGTGATGGCGACAGTATAATGGTTGCGCTACCTTCTGGTTGGAAAGAAAGACGTACATTTAATAGATTAACAAAGCGTTCCCAGTCCACCCAGTGTAATATTGTTACTCGTCACATAGTAAAGCGACGGATTTCCTTGTACTTGTTCGATAATTGGAGTCAATGGATTTCCTCCAGGATTTAGCTCTCCAATTTGCCCGCTCAATACCCCAGGTACCGACAAATCACATGCCAAAGACGATGGAAATCCACAAATGGAAAAGTATATGCCAGCAGTTGTAGCTCCAGGTAACACTGGACCTCGTACGTACAAGTTGCTTGGGGTACCCACAATGTTTGGATATTGTATACGCCACGAAATTTGCCTATTGTTTGAATCAAAACTCACATATCCTAGTGTACCCAATGCCGAAGGACAATATGTTTTTACTCCAGCCTCATTTGAATTGAATACAATTGAAATAATTGCCACCACAGCCACACAGATTAGTACCGCAACAAGAATAATAATGAGAAATATTTCACATTTGGTGTAATGCCGCGGTGGATTCGCAATCAACTCAATATTTCCGCCTTCCTTAATTTGTGTCGGTGGTGGCCAATTACGTAATCCCGACGCCATAACTTTTGTTTTGCGTATCTTCCCGCATTGACCGCTCTAATAATCCAATTTTCTTCTTATTTCGTCACGTCGTCGCTTTTGTGCTCTCGTCAATCTATCCCTTCCACAGAGTGCACCGATAAATCCTTTTCGTGTACATGCACATGAGAAACAGCAAAGAGAAATGATAATGTAAAGAATGACAAAAATGTAAACTATGATCATCAACATTTTTTTTCTACTCGATAAATCGTTTTAGTCATCCATCGAATCTTCTTTTCTGTGTCGGCGCCACCACCAGCGCGCACAATCTTCATTGCCTTGTATGTTGTATTCTTAAATTCTTCCCAATCAAAATCCTTGTATCCAATTCGATATGGTGATGTTTCAATCAAATACATGTTCATTACGGTTGATAGGACAAGTGGTCCTGTATCTTTCAAATGAAATGGTAAATTAAATGTTTGTTCCAGCAATGTTGCGTGGTGTAATGCTTCTTCGTTCTTTAGAAACTTTTTAAAAAAGAGACGCTTTGAGCAAGCAATTGGTAGGGCCCGTCGGTAAAGGTCTTTCAATTCGTTAATATGAGATAGTATATCATCAATTGTTTTTTCGGAGAGCACCATCTCCTTCAAAAAGAGGCACTGAAATTTGTTTAAATTCGTCCTCTGATATACATATAACTTTGCAAAATAAAATCTTTGTCAAATAGAGACCGTGAAATGTACTATGCGTTGCGATGGAAATAATGTAATAGGGCTCTTCCTTTGGAATGTACTCCTTAAAATTATCCGTATCAATGTCGTAAACTTGAATCGCTTCGTCATTTACATAATTGTAGGTATATGTTGTCGCATGGTCACATATTGGACATGTCCACGCTTTTGGTTCCAATTGCGAAAACAAGTCATAAAAACAGTGACTGTGCAGTGTATGTTTACATTTTGGAAATTGCAAGCATTGGTCGCATTGTAAACATAGCAAA
>Ga0265322_10000345_pt1 | contig 19436 bp, 13 predicted proteins | sample 41222metaG_FD_193584 | JGI IMG/M metagenome (GOLD analysis project Ga0265322, IMG submission 193584) | Rhizosphere microbial communities from Carex aquatilis grown in University of Washington, Seatle, WA, United States - 4-12-22 metaG | ecosystem: Host-associated > Plants > Roots > Rhizosphere...
GGCGGCCTGCATGCCTTCATGGGGTGGGAGGGGCCCATCCTCACCGACAGCGGCGGCTTCCAGGTCTTCAGTCTCGCCAAGCTGCGCCAGGTGCGCGACGAGGGCATCACCTTCCAGTCGCACCTCGACGGGGCGACCATCTTTCTCGGCCCGCGCGAAGTGATGGCCATTCAGCAGAACCTCGGCTCCGACATTGCCATGGTGCTGGACGAATGCCCGCCCTGGCCGGCGGAGCGCGCAGTCTGCCAGCGCGCGGTCGAACGCAGCCAGCGCTGGGCACGCGAATGTCTGGCGGCGGCGCGCGACAGCGGAATGACGGCCGCCGGCCAGCTGGTGTTTGCCATTGTGCAGGGCTCCACCTTCGACGACCTGCGGCGCGAGGCGGCAGCGGCGCTCGGCGCCCTCGACTTTCCGGGCTACGCCATCGGCGGCGTGAGCGTGGGCGAACCCGAGCCCGAGATGTTCCGGCAGGTGGCTGCCACCACACCGCACCTTCCGGCGGACAAGCCCCGCTACACGATGGGCCTCGGCACGCCGCCGCAGCTGCTGAAAATGGTCGCGCTCGGCGTCGACATGTTCGATTGCGTGCTGCCGACGCGCTGCGCCCGCAACGGCCAGGCATTCACCCCGGACGGGCCGATGAACCTGCGGAACGAACGGTATCGCACCGACCCGCGGCCGGTCGTCGAGGGACTCGACAACTACACCTGCCGCCACTTTTCGCGCGCCTATCTGCGGCACCTGTCGCTCGCCAACGAGATGCTGGCCGGAACGCTGCTTACCATTCACAACCTGCACTTCTATCTTGATCTCATGACGCAGGCGCGCGCCCACCTTGAAACGGGCGATTTCAACCCCTGGCATCGCACATGGATCGCGCATTACGAGGGGGAACGGGACAAGCCTTGATTCTTGATTTTTGGTTTTAGATTTTCGCCAAGCCTGCCACGCTGCGGCCGTTCATCCCCGCTTTTGCCCTGCCGGCCGCGATCACCCATCGGAACTCCCCAATCAAACACATGAGAATCCTCGTCACCGGCGGCGCCGGCTTCCTGGGCAGTCACCTCTGCGATCGGCTCATCAGCGACGGGCACGAGGTCATCTGCCTCGACAACCTGTTCACCGGCCGGAAGGAGAACGTCGTCCACCTGCTCTCGAACCCGCGCTTTGAATTCCTGCGGCACGACGTGGTCGATCCCTTCAAGATCGAGGTCGACCAGATCTACAACCTCGCCTGCCCGGCCTCGCCGCCGCATTACCAGTACAATCCCATCAAGACGGTGAAGACCTCCGTGATGGGCGCCATCAACTGCCTGGGCCTGGCAAAGCGGGTGAAGGCCCGCGTGCTGCAGGCCTCCACCTCCGAGGTCTACGGCGATCCGCAGGTGCATCCGCAGCCCGAATCCTACTGGGGGTATGTCAATCCGGTGGGCCGCCGCTCATGCTACGACGAGGGCAAGCGCTGCGCCGAGACGCTCTTCTTCGACTACCACCGGGAGAACCGCGTCGACATCCGGGTCGCACGCATCTTCAACACCTACGGCCCCCGCATGCTGCCCGACGACGGCCGGGTGGTCTCCAACTTCATCGTGCAGGCGCTGAAAGGCCAGCCGCTCACCGTCTACGGCGATGGCACCCAGACGCGCTCGTTTTGTTTCGTCGACGATCTCATCGAAGGTCTCGTGCGCATGATGAAGCAGACGGAAACCGTCGGTCCGCTCAACCTCGGCAATCCCGACGAGTTCACCATGCTCCGGCTCGCCGAGCTCACGCTCAAACTTGTCGGCGGCAAATCGAAAATCGTGCACCACTCGCTCCCGGCCGATGACCCGAAGCAGCGCCGGCCCGACATCACCCTGGCGCGGCGCATCCTGAAGTGGAAGCCGGCCATCGCGCTTGAGGAGGGCCTGAAGCGCACCATCGCCTATTTCCGCGGGCGGGTGTGAAGAGGCCTCCGCCGGACACTGCCTGCGGGTTGCGAGCGGGAAGGGGACTGGCATTTGCCGTTTGCCAAGCCTCTCCGTGGCGATTTAACTTCAACCTCTTTTCATGATTTCCTGGCTCCTGAAGAAGTTTTCTGGCCGTCATTACCGTAAATTCCTTGAGCGGTGCCGGCCCATCGTCATCCGTATCAACGAATTCGAGCGATCCTGCCAGCCGTTGACCGATGACCAGCTCCGGGCGAAGACCGGAGAGTTCCGCGACCGTTTCAAGGCCGGTGAAACCCTCGACCAGCTTCTGCCCGAGGCTTTTGCCGTCGTAAAGAACACCGCCCGTCGCCTCTACGGCCGCAAGATTGCCGTGTGCGAGCACGAACTCACGTGGGACATGGTGCACTACGATGTGCAGCTCATCGGCGGCATCGCGCTCCACGAGGGCAAGATTGCCGAGATGGCCACCGGCGAGGGCAAGACCCTCGTCGCCACGCTCCCGCTCTACCTCAACGCCCTCTCCGGCCGCAACGCGCAGCTCGTCACCGCCAACGACTACCTCGCCCGCCGCGACGCGGAGTGGATGGGCTACATCTACAATTTTCTCGGCGTTTCCGTCGGCTGCATCCAGCAGCTCATGCCCAACGATCTCCGGCGCGAGATGTACAACCGCGACATCACCTACGGCACCGCCTCCGAGTTTGGTTTCGACTACCTGCGCGACAACGGCATGGCCACGCGCAAGGAGGACCAGGTGCAGCGCGACCATTACTACTGCATCGTGGACGAGGTCGACTCGATCCTCGTCGACGAGGCCCGCACGCCGCTCATCATCTCCGGGCCCGCACCCGTCGAGCGGGAGCAGCCGTTCACGCGCATCAAACCCACGGTCGAGCAGCTCGTCAACGACCAGACGCGCCTCTGCAACCGGTTCATCACCGAGTCCCGCGAGCTGCTCGAAAAAAAGGAAGCGATCCCGGACGACCGGCAGCTCGCCCTCCGGCGCATGCTGCAGGTCAAGATGGGCCATCCCAAGAACAAGCAGCTCCTCCGGCTCATGGAGACGCCTGAATGGCGCAAGCTGCTCGACAAGGTCGAGACGGAGATGAACTCCGACCTCAACAAGGACGAGCTCTTCCACCTCAAGGAGGAGCTTTACTACGTCATCGACGAGCGCCAGCACCAGGCCGACCTCACCGAGATCGGCCGCACCAAACTGCATCCGGAAAACCCCGATGCGTTCATGATGCCGGACCTCGCCACCGAGTTCAGCGACCTCGAGAAAAATCACGACCTCACCCCCGAGGAAAAGGAGAAGCGCCGGCTCGAGGCCCAGCAGCGCTTTGAAACCGTCAGCGAGGACATCCACGCGATCAGCCAGCTGTTGCGCGCCTATTCGCTGTACGAGCGCGACGTCGAATACGTCGTGCAGGAGGGCAAGGTGCTGATTGTGGACGAGAACACCGGCCGCGTCATGCCCGGCCGCCGGTGGTCCGACGGCCTGCACCAGGCGGTCGAGGCCAAGGAGAACGTCATCATCGAGCGGGAGACGCGCACCTACGCCACCATCACCATCCAGAACTACTTCCGCATGTACGAGAAGCTGGCGGGCATGACCGGCACCGCCGAGACGGAGGCCACCGAGTTCAACGAGATCTACCGCCTCACCGTCGTGGTCATCCCGACCAACAAGCCGTGCGTCCGCGTCGACCGGAACGACTCCATTTTCAAGACCCGCCGCGACAAGTACAACGCGGTCGTCAAGGAGATCCAGGCCGCCAACGGGCGCGGCCAGCCGGTCCTCGTCGGCACGGTGTCGGTCGAGGCGTCCGAGGTGCTCAGCCGCATGCTGCGCCGGGCCAACATCACGCACTCTGTCCTCAACGCCAAGTTCCACCAACAGGAGGCCGAGATCATCTCGCGCGCGGGCCAGCGCGGTTCCGTCACCATCGCCACCAACATGGCCGGTCGCGGCACCGACATCAAACTGGGCGAGGGCATCCCCGATGTCGGCGGCCTCTATGTCATCGGTACCGAGCGCCACGAGTCGCGCCGCATTGACCGCCAGCTGCGCGGCCGCTGCGCGCGCCAGGGCGACCCGGGCATGAGCAAGTTCTTCCTTTCGCTCGAGGACGAGCTGCTGCGCATCTTCCTTCAGGGCAACATCGCCTCCCGGCTCATGGAGGGCACGATGAAGGAGGGCGAGGAGCTCGAGCACCCGTGGCTCAACCGTTCCATTGAGAGCGCCCAGAAAAAAGTCGAGCAGCAGAACTTTGCCATCCGCAAGCGCCTGCTCCAGTACGACGACGTCCTCAACAAGCAGCGCGAGGTCATTTACGGCATCCGCAACGGCGCCATCCACAACGATCGCACCAAGGACACCATTTACGACATGGTCGAGGAGGAGATCGCCGAGCGCCTGGAGGCCGCCGGTTTCGACACCAAGACCGGACCGGTGCCGACTGCCGTCGAGAGCTTCGTCGGCTGGGTCAACTCGCATTTTCCCATCACGCTCAAGCTCGACGAGCTCAACAGCCTGGCCGGCCGGGCCGCCATGACCCTCGTGGTCGACCGCATCAAGAAGGCCTATGCCGTGAAGGAGTCGGTCGAGGTGCCCGAGGCGCTCGGCGCGCTCGAACGCTATGTCGTCATCAATGCCATCGACCACCACTGGCAGGAGCACCTCACGGAAATGGAGGAACTGCGCCGCTCCATCGGCCTGCGGAGTTACGGCCAGAAGGATCCCCTGCAGGAATACAAGGCCGAGGCCTACCATTATTTCGAGGAGTTGATGAACAACGTGCGCCTGCAGATTTGCACCGGCCTTTTCCGCTCCACCACCAACCTGCAGGCCTTCGAGAACATGCTGTCGATCCTGTCGCGCAGCGCGCGGCTGCAGGGTCCGGAGGCGCCGGCGCCGAATGGCAGTGCCCTTCGCTCACTCCAGACACCGGCCCCCGGCGCGATTCCGACCGCCCCGCCCCGGCGCCTCGGCGGCGTGGACATGCCCGTTTCCGACGGGGAGACGGACGCGGCGCCGGCCAGCAACGAGGTGCAACTCCCCCGGGTTACCATGCGCCGTGAGACGCCGAAGGTCGGCCGCAACGACCCGTGCCCCTGCGGCAGCGGCAAGAAGTACAAGCATTGCCACGGCAAGTGAGCGACCAGCCGGCCAGCACCGTTTCCGATCCTTATGTTCAGCTGCCGCCATGGTGGCAGCGGCATGCCGGCCGGGTATGGGCGGCCGCCGTCGGCGCGCTAACGGTGCTGCTGACGGTCATCTCATTTCCACCGGTTGACATGCCGGAGTTCGCCTATGCCTTTGCGGTGCCGGCGATCTACTGGGCCTATCGCCGCCCATCCTTCCGGCTCTACGCCGGCACGCTGTGCGCGGCGCAGGCGGTGGCATGGACGGCACTGCTCTGGTGGCTGCATCATGTCACGTGGGCCGGCCTTTTCCTGATCGGTCCGTTCATTGGAATTTGGGTCGGCCTGTGGTATCTCGCCGTGTGGTGGACGATGCCGCGGATTATCGGTCGGTCCACGCCCACGCGGCTCCTCGCCCTGCTCGCGCTGGCTGGCGTCTGGGTGTTGCTCGAATGGCTGCGCACGTGGTTTCTGAGTGGTTTCCCGTGGCTGCCGCTCGCCGCCAGCCAGTGGCAGCGCACGGTGCTGCTGCAGATAGCGGCGTTCACTGGCGCAAGCGGGGTGTCGTTTGTGCTCGTGACGGTGAACCTCGGCTTCGCCGCCGTCGCCCACAGTCTCTTCCTTGAAGGCCAGACCGGCTGGCGTCTGCGCCGCCCCGAGTTTCTACTCGCGCTCTTCCTGCTGATGGTGTGCGTGAGCGTGCACCTCCAGGAGATGTTCAACCGCGCGCAGTTCAGCCGGAAGCTCGCCGATGTCGCCTTCGTGCAGCCCTACATCCCGCAGGAGGTGAAGTGGAATCCGGCCCGCGGGCCGTTCATCCTCGACACGCTTGAAAAGGCCACGCTCGTGGCCGCCGTCACTGAGCCCGATTTCATCCTGTGGCCGGAAGCCACCACGCCCTGGGCCGTGCGCGGGGATGCGCGGACGCACGCCTGGATCGAGGCGCTCACCGTCCGTGCCGGAAGGCCGCTCGTGCTCGGTTCCATTGCCATCGAAAACCGGGGCGGACCGGACGAGGCCTGGTACAACGGTGTCTTTGTGGTCACCCCCGACCTTGGCCTCCAAACGGCTTATTACGCCAAGCGCCATCTCGTGCCGTTTGGCGAATACGTGCCTTGGCGCTTTCTCCTGGGCTGGCTGAGCAAGGTCGTGCCGGTCGGCGATGACGACTTCACCCGTGGCAGTTCGGCCGCTCCCCTGCTCGTGCCCGTGCGCCATGGTTCCCTCGCGGTCGGCCCGCTCATCTGCTACGAGGACATCTTCCCGGCGCTCGCCCGCGCCGACGTGCGAAACGGCGCGGACTTCCTTTTTGTGGCGACCAACAATGCCTGGTATGGCGAGGGCGGCATGGCCTACCAGCACGCCGCGCACTCCGTGCTCCGCGCCGTCGAGACCCGCCGGCCGGTGCTGCGCTGCGGCAACGGCGGCTGGAGCGGCTGGATCGACGAGTTTGGCGTCGCCCGCGGCGTGCTCACCGACGACCGCGGCAGTGTCTATTTTCGCGGCGTGAAAACCCTGCCCGTGAAACGCGATGCGCGGTGGATCGGCCGCGCCAGCTTCTACGTCGAGCACGGTGACTGGTTTGTGGCCGTGTGCGCGGGGCTGGCTGGGCTCGGCTTCCTCATGCTTAAGTTCGGCCCGCCGGCCGCCACTGAGGTTGAGGCCGAATGAGGCCGCCGCGCGATCTGGCATCCTTTTTCAGGATTTCGTTTCCGCCTCGCGGGCCATGAGCCAGAGCAGGTCGGAAACGCGGTTGAGATACTGCAGGAGCAGGGGGCGCACGGTTTTGCCCTGATGTGGCAGCACGACGAGCCGGCGCTCCGCCCGGCGCGCGCCGGCCCGTGCCAGGTCGAGCGCGGCGGCGTGCTGGTTGGCCCCGGGCGTGGCCCAGCCGGCGGATTTGATCTTTCTTGCCTCGATGGCGGCCACGGCGGCGTCGAGGCGGGCGAGTTCGGCCTCGCCGATCCTGGTGAATTTGGATGCGGCATAGCGCCCGGTGTCGGGCTCGGCGCAGGCGATCTCGCCCATGAGCGCGACGAGGTCCAGCTGGATGCGCTCGAGCTCGGCTTGGCGATTGGCAGCGGGGCAGGTGGCCCGGGCCAGCCCGAGCGCGGCGTTGAACTCGTCAAGGCTGCCGACGGCCTCGATCTGCGGGTGGTCCTTGGGCACGCGCTGTCCATAGAGGAGACTGGTCGTGCCGTCGTCACCGGTGCGGGTGGAGATGGAGCGGGACATGGGAGTCGGGGGATTGGTGCCGGTTACGTGATGCGCCGGGCGGCTTGCTGCGCGCGCAGGCAGAGTTCGGCGGCCTTGAAGGCGTGGGCCTGCGTCATGGCCTGCTCGGTGCGGTTGAGGCAGTCGAGAATAAGTTCGCCGAAGAAACGAAAGCCGACCTTGCCCGCGACATGGAGGAAGTGCTCGCCCCGCCCGTCGACGAGGATGAGGTTGTCGCCCTGCCGGTCTGTGCCGACGTTCACGTACTTGCGCAGCTCGATGTAGCCCGTGGTGCCGAGAATAATCGTGCGGCCGTCCCCCCACGTGCTGAGGCCGTCGGGTGTGAACCAGTCGACCCGGACGTAGTTCGTGGTACCGTTGTTGCCGAGGAGACACGCTTCGCCGAAATCCTCCAGCTCCGGCTTGTCGGGATTGGCGAAGTTGCCGACGGCGGCACTGGTGACAGTGGCATCGGTCGCGCCACTGTAATATAAAAACTGTTCAAACTGGTGGCTGCCGATGTCGCAGAGGATGCCGCCGTACTTGGCCCGCTCAAAAAACCAGGCGGGGCGCGCCGCCTTGCTCAACCGGTGCGGACCGAGGCCAATAACCTGGATCACGCGGCCAATGGCGCCGCCGTGCACGAGGTCCCCGGCGTGGATGGCACACTCCACGTGCAGACGCTCACCGTAGTAGACCATGTATTTGCGCCCGGTGCGGGCGCTGACGGCCCTGGCCTGGTTGAGCTGGTCGAGTGTGGTGAAGGGCGTCTTGTCGGTGAAATAGTCCTTGTCCGCCTCCATCACCCGGCAGCCGAGGGGACCACGGTCGCAGGGCACGGCGGCAGCCGCGACCAGGCGCACATTTTTGTCAGCGAGAATCTCCTCGAGGGCGCGGGCTGCCCGCGTTTGCGGAAACTTGGCGCGAAAAACCCGGACTTTCTCCGGGTCGGGATCGTAAACCCAGGCCAGTTCGCCGCCGGCCTCGAGCAGGCCGTTGCACTGGCCGTAGATGTGGCCGTGGTCGAGATGCGCCGCCGCGAAAAGGAATTCGCCCGGTTTCACCACCGGGCGGGGCTTGCCCCGGGGAGCGTAGCTCATGCCGTCGGCGGTCGCGCTCATGGGCGGTGTGGGGGGGGCAGGGATCGGCGGGCCGCTCATCTTGCCTTGGCGGCCTCGCGGGTCTGCTTCTTGAGCGCCTTCAACACCGGATCGAGCCGGGCGAGGGTCGGCTTGTCCATGCGGTCGATGAAGAGGACGCCGTTGAGATGATCGACCTCGTGCTGGACGCAGCGTGACAGCAGGCCGGTACACGCAAGCGTATGCACATGGCCCTGCACATCCTGATACTCCACGGTGATCCGGTCGGGGCGTATGACGTCACCATGAATTTCGGGAAAGGACAGGCAGCCCTCCTCGGACACGGTGGTGGGTTCGGGCTCGGCAATCACCCGGGGGTTCACGAAGACGAGCGGCATGATGAGCTCCTTGGGCGGCCGCTTGCCATCAAGCTGCCACGTATACTCCGCCTGCGCCTGCCGCAGGTCGACGATACAAAGCTGGACCGCCCGGCCAATCTGCTGGGCCGCCAGCCCGATGCCGGTGGCGGCATGCAAGGCCTCGACCATGTCGTCCGCCAGCCGGCCCAGCGCGGCATCGAATACCGTGATCTTATCCCCCTTTTTACGCAGGACCGGCTCGTTGTAATGAACAATTCGCAGCAACATGGGTCGATGGGGGCGACAAGCGTGCTTTTTGCGTTCTGGTTCGGCAATTAAATTGTTTCCTTCCGAAAGTTCCGCCATGTCTAGGTCCGTCATGAACCATTCCGCCTCCCAGCAGGCCAGTGCGCCGGCGGCGATGGCGCTCATTTTCGCCGGAATGGTGCTGCTGGCAGGTGCGTGGTCGCTGCCGGTCAACCTGAAGTCGATCAATGCCGCGCTGTTGCGCGAGGCAGGCCGAACCACGCCTTCGCTCACCGATTTTGGCGTGCAGCTCATCGAGTCGGAGAAGCCCGGCCCGGCCGCGCTGGTGCTGGCAGCGGCGCAGACTGTCGGCGATCCGCAGGCCCCCCGGCTGGCGGCGGCGCTGACCGCTTTCGGCACCCATCAGCGGGAATTCATGGCCTGGGGAGGCTGGGATCCCTTTCTCGATCCGCTCTTCAATCTCAAGGAGAACACCGGCCGCACCGAAAGCACGCCGGTGCTGACGTTCTTCATCACGGAACACGCGCGCGACTCGTTGCGCCGCTATCTCGTCAATTCGCGCTCGCCCGGCGTCCAGGCCGTGCTGCAGACCCGCGCCGTGCCGCGCACGACGCGCTTCGTGGCGGCCACGCGGCCCGGCGGCCAGCCCCTCGATGCCGTCATCCTGCTCACTGCGCTGCTCTACCAGGGCGAACATCTCTCGCCCTCGCTCCAGCGCGAGGTGAAGCGCCTGGCCGACGAGGCGGTCCGCACGCACGAGCTGGGCGACCTGGAGCTGTTTTATCTCGATCTGCTGGCGCTCGGCAAACGGCTGAACTGGATCCAGCTGGGCGAACTGCTCCGCCTCACCAACGACACCAAGACCGTGAGCGAGTTTGCCCATCTGGCGCAGGTCGCGCCCGATCAGCTGCCGCTCCTCTACGCCGCGGCACTGTTCACCCGGTCGGCCGACAGTGTTGCCGGCTACCTGCTGCTGTACGGCAAGACCGGCGCGGCGGACCTGCGTCTCGCACTCGGCTTGGGGCAGGGCGCCGTGCGGCAGCTGCTGCTGCGCCAGGTGCCGGTCAATCACGGGATGGCGGCGCCGCTCGATTTCGCGGGGGCGTTCGCCCTGCTGCACCCGAAGCTCACGCTTATCGCCAAATACCTCGGCTATGTCCTTGGGGCGTTTCTCATCCTGCGCGGACTCGACCGCTGGCTGTTCGTCCCGTTGCGGCGCGCGGCCCGCAGCGCGGCGGATGCCCGCCTGCTGCCGCGCGTGCAGAGCGGCGCCATGGCGCTGCTCATCTCGTTCGTGATCATCATCACCACCGAACCCTTTCTCCTCAAGGCCGCGCCGCCTTCGGAGTACCGTTTCAAGCTCGTCATCCCCGTGCTGGCCAACGTCGCCACGCCGGCCGCGCCCAGTGCAACCCTCAGCCATTCCACTATGGACACATCCACCATCGTCTCCATCGGCGTTTTCGCCCTGCTGCAGGTGGCCACTTATCTGGCCTGCCTTTTGAAAATCGGTGAGATCGACCGCCAGGACATGCCCCCGCTGCTCAAGCTGCGGCTCATGGAAAACGAGGAGAACCTTTTCGACAGCGGTCTCTACGTCGGCATGATGGGCACGGCTGCCGCCCTCGTCCTGCAGGTGCTGGGGGTGATCGAGCCCAACCTGCTGGCGGCCTACTCCTCGAATCTCTTTGGCATCGTGTGCGTGGCCTTCGTCAAGATCCGCCACGTGCGTGGCTACAAGCGGCGGCTGATCCTCGCCGCCCAGGGTGTTGCCGTACCCGTCGGCCAGTCCGCCCCGATCGCGTCATGAACAAGACGCTGCTGCTCATCATCATTGATTTCCTCTTCCTGAATCTCATCGCCCTCACGCGCTGGGAAAAGGCGGAGCCCACGCAGCCGCGGCATGCGCCCGTGCCGGCGGTGGCCGGCAACACGCCGCGCGACCAGGATCTGGTCGAGCTCATGCGCCTGTCACTCGAGGACGAACACAGCACCCGCGATCAGGTCGCGGCGCAGTTGCAGGCCTCGCAGGCCGAACTGCAGGCCCGCGAGCAGAACCTCAGCCAGCTGCAGTCGGCCAAGACCCAGCTCGAATCGTCGCTGGCCGTCACGCAGCAGAACGTCCGCGAGCTGAACCAGCGCGTCGCCGCCGCCTCGCAGGACGCGGCCATGACCAAGGAGCGCCTTGCGCAAATCCTGCGCGATCTGGAGGCCAGGCAGGCGGAGGCCGGCCGCCAGCAGCAGCAGATCGCCGCGTTTGAAAAGCAGCAAACCGAGGCGCAGCAGCGCATCGAGGGTCTCAACGTGGCGGTGAAGGTAGCCGAGCAGGAAAAAGTGATGCTGCGGGAAAACCTCGAGGAGGCGAAGCAGCAGGTCGCGGTCGAGCGGCAGGAGCGGCAGAAGGCGCTCGCCCAGACCGGCCAGCTCGCCGAGGGCGTGGGCCGGCTCGCCGAGAAATCCGGGGAGATCGCGCAGGAGATCCGCGAGAACCGCCCGATCAACGCCAACGTGCTGTACAATGATTTTCTGGCCAACCGCGTTTCCACCACGTTCACCGCCTCCCGCAAGACCCTCTTCGGGACTTCCACCCGCGAGAAGGAAACCAAGACCGTGCTGGTGACCGACGGTAAGGCTGTCTACGCCCTCGTGCACGCCGGCGAGACGCCGTTCCCCGTCACGATCGGCGAAGTGCCGGTCGACTGGGCGCGGATCTCCGGGCAGTTCGGCCGGCCGCCGGTGACGGCGCCCGTCACCGGGTTCCAGTTTCTCTCGCTCGATCCGCGGATCATTGTGATCCCGGTCGATGCCGATCTGGCCGCGCGCCTGGGCGTCAAGGTCTACCAGACTGCCTTGGAGCCGTTCAAATTCACCGAGGCCATGCTGGTCAGCAGCGGTGGCAAGGGCTACGGCGAGGTGTCTTTCAAGCTCGACGCCCGGACGCCGCAGTATGTGCGCATGGACAACCGGCTGATCAAGCATCTGGCCGGCGAGTTCACGCCGTCGGCGGGCGACCTGGTGTTCAGCCAGACCGGCGAACTGCTCGGCATCATGGTGAACAGCGACTACTGCGCCGTGATCGACAATTTCCTGTCTGCCCGGTCGATCAAGACCGGCGACAGCGCGCCTGGTCAGCACATCAGCGTTATCCAGACCGAAATGATCTCGCGCCTGCAGGGCCTGCCGTCCCGGCTCCAGTGACGGCCGATGGGTGAAGCCCGCCAGCGCTCAGGCTCGGCGCGACACCGTGTATTTGGATTCCGATTAATGTCCGCCGCCGCTTTTCAAGCTATGGCGGACAGCCTCCGTCGTGCCGGTATTTCCCTACGGACAATGCCCGTTTGCCAAAAAGTGGCCTGCCAGCCGTAGCCCAAAGGGCGCTCGCTTGCTCCGCGAAAAGCCCTCCTTCGCCAAGGCTATGGAGGACATCCTTCGCCGTGCCGGGCGCCTCAGTATACCACGATCTCAGTTTGCTACAGGCTGACCTGCCATCCGTAGCCCGAAGGGCGAAGGATGGTGGCAAGGCCCGGAATCGAACCGGGGACACAAGGATTTTCAGTCCTCTGCTCTACCAACTGAGCTACCTTGCCGGAGCGAAAGAGGGGCAGCAAATGAAGGGCGCGGATTGACGTCAACGGGATTCCTCCCGAAATTACCGGCGCACCAAGGCGCCGGCTTCGCTCACCGGCCGTTTTGTCCGCGACCGGAAGGTTATTGGATGGTGACCGGCCGGCTGGCGTCGCCCTTGGCCGACCGCGCTAGCACAGCAGCGAGCGCAGGTCATCAAGGGAGAGGCGGGCCGCGGCGGCATCGCTGGCTTCAAACACGTCTGCCAGCAGCGCCCGCTTGGCCGCCTGGAGCTGCAGCACTTTCTCCTCGACGGTCCCGACGCAGATCAACTTGTAGCTCGTGACCACACGCGTCTGGCCGATGCGGTGGGCCCGGTCGGAGGCCTGCGCTTCCACGGCGGGGTTCCACCACGGGTCGAAGTGCACGACGGTGTCGGCCCCGGTCAGGTTGAGCCCGGTGCCGCCCGCCTTGAGCGAGATAAGGAACACCGGCACATCGGGCGATTGCTGGAAACGGTCAACCTCGGCCTGCCGGGCGCGGGCGGGCATGCTGCCATCGAGGTGGCAGCTGACCATGCCCTGCGTCTCCAGTTCCGCACGCAGCAGAGCCAGCAGGGAGGTGAACTGGGAAAACACCAGCATGCGGTGGCCGTCGTCGACCGCCTCTTCCAGCAGTTCACGAAAGGTCTCCAGCTTGGCCGAGGCGAAGTCCGGATCCGCCGCATGCTCTTGCAGCAGCCGCGGATCACAGCAGATCTGCCGCAGACGCAGCAGCTGCGTGAGTGCCGCGAGGCGCAGCCGGGCCTCGGTGGCACCGTCCGCGGCCAGGGAATCGAGCTCGCGCGCGCCGCGCTCCTGCCACTCGCGGTAGATCGCCGCCTGCCTGGGAGGAAGCTCGCAGTAAACGGTCTGCTCAATCTTCGGCGGCAGTTCAGGCGCGACCGCGGCCTTGGTGCGGCGCAGGATATAGGGCGCGGTCTGGGCGCGCAGCCGCCCGTCAAACCAGGCCTTCTCCTCGCCGTGTGCGCCGGCCGGCGGGAGCGCGAGGTAGCCGGGCATCAGGAATTCGAACAGCGAGCGCAGGTCGTCGAGGCTGTTCTCAATCGGCGTGCCCGTGAGCAGAAATCGTCCGCGCGCCCGGAGGGCGCGCAGCGCCTGCGCATGCTGCGTGCGGCGGTTCTTGATGTGCTGGGCTTCATCGCCGATGACGCAGAGAAATTCCGCGGATGCCAACAGCTCCCGGTCGCGCACCAGGGTGCCGTAGGAGGCGATGACGAGGTCCACTTCGTTGAATGCGGCCGTGGAATCCGGCCGCCGGTCGCCGTGATGCACGAGGGTCCGCAGCCCGGGCGTGAACCGGGCCGCTTCGCGCCGCCAGTTTTCCACGAGCGAGGCGGGGCAGACGACGAGGCTGGCGCCGCGCAGCGGCGGATCCATGGCGCGAAACACCGCGAACAGGGCCAGCGCCTGCAGGGTTTTTCCCAAACCCATTTCGTCCGCCAAAACGCCACCGAGTTCATGACGGTACAAATGCCACAGCCACGCCACCCCGAGCCGCTGGTAGGGACGCAGCAGCGCGTCGAGCGGCGGCGGCACGGGCGCCGGCGAGAGCTTCGACAGGTTGCGCAGGGCTTCGCTGCGCGCGCGCCACGCCGCCGGCGGCTGGAAGGCCGGCGTGAGCGATTCAAGCAGGCCATCGGCCTCGGCCACGCCTGCGCCGGTGATGTGCAACGTCCGGCGGGGAGCCGCAACGGTCGTGGCATCGCCCGACAGCCGGCGCTGCACCTGGGCTAGGCGGTCGAGCATCGCGGTGGGCACGAGCACGAGGATGCCGGCGTCCTCGACGTAGCCCCGTCCGCCCAACAACGCGGCCCGCACAGCCTCCTCAGAGGTTCGCCCGGCCCGCAAGGCCAGCGTGACATCGTAGCCGCCGGCGGTCTCGACGGCTGCGCAGGTCACCTCGGCCAGCTGCAGCCGTGCCGTGTTGCGTTCGAAGTTGGGCGTAAATTGCGCACCGTAATGCTCGCGGAGGCTGGTCCAGTGGGTCGCGAGGAAATTAAGCGTCTTGTGCCGGTCGCGCAGCCACCACTTGCGATTCGACGTCTCCAACATGAAGCCGTGCCGCTTGACCAGTTCAAGGGCTTCGTCGTGGGTCGGGTGCTCGAAGGAGGGAAGGGACAGGGCGAGATAATGCTCGCTGCCGTCGACCTGCAACGGGGTGGCGTTGCCGGGGATGCGGGGCTTGGGCCGCAGGATTCGGGGCGGATCCGGCTGGGGAGCGGGCGGGGCCTCCGGGAGCCCGGTTTCTTCAAGGTGTTCGCTGACTCCACCAAGAAACCCGTTGTTCCAGGCGAGCGGTTCCGCCGGGCGGTTGATCCAGAAAAACACCGGCTGGTCCTCGGTGACCAAGATGAATTCACGCAGCTGGGCGCGGGTGAGCTGGAGAAACAGCGGGAATTTTGGCTGTGCCCCCGTCTGCTGCTGAAGCCAGGCCAGCGCCGGCAGCAACTCGGGGGCGGGGCTGGAAGCGGACTCGATCTTCACGGCCACGGCATTGCGTGCAGCCGCGGCCGCGAGATTGGGTGGGAGCAAAACCCGGAACATGGCGTCAACATTCGGCCTGGCCGCCTCGACGCGAGGCATTTTTTGGGGAATAATACCGGGGCACACCGCCTCCTTCACCGTATGGGGTCCGACACGTTCACGCAGCTGGTGGACGCGAACTACGCGTCGCTCTACCGCTTTGCGTTGAGTCTGGCGAGAAACCAGGCCGACGCGGGCGACCTCACGCAGCAGACGTTTTTCATCTGGGCCAAGAAAGGACAGTCGTTGCGCGACACCTCGAAGGCCAAGTCATGGCTTTTCACCACGCTCTACCGGGAGTTCCTGCGCGGACGGCGGCGCGATGTCCGGATCACGGCGCTGGAGGACCTGGCGCCGGCCGAGGCCGACCCCCCGGCCCCGGAGGTGGATGTCGTTGCGGCGATGGACGCCGAGGTGGTCATGACCGCCCTGCAGGAGGTCGACGAGGTGTTTCGAGCACCCCTCACGCTGTTTTATCTGGAGGAACTCTCGTACCAGGAGATCGCGGAGGCGCTAGACGTTCCCATCGGCACAGTCATGTCGCGCCTCTCGCGCGGCAAGACCCAGTTAAGGGCGATCCTGACGCAGCGTGAAAAAGCCGCCCGCGACAACCTCATTCCCTTTGCCACGCAGAGACTGCGCGGGACGCCATGAACAACGAACAGGCAAAATTCATCCTCCGGGCCTACCGCCCCAATGGCCGTGACGCCGGCAACGCCGTGTTTTGCGAGGCGCTGCGGCAGGCGCAGACCGATCCAGTCCTTGGCGCCTGGCTGGCGCGCGAGCAGGCGTTCGACACCGCCGTGGCCGCCAAGCTGCGCGCCTACACCGCACCCCCGGAATTGCGGGAAGCGATCCTGACCGGCGCCCAGGTGAGCACGTCGGCGGCGCGTCCCTGGCGGCGCCCGGCGGCATGGTTGGCGCTGGCCGCCTCATTGGCCATAATGTTCACCCTGGCCGCGACCTATTGGTTCCGCAGCACCGGTCCTGTCCCTGCCGCGCTCGATCAATTGACCAGATTCGCCCTCACCGAACCACTCAGCGCGCACACCGGGCCGCATGCGGACAAACTGGGCGCGGTGGGGGCGTGGCTGGAAAATCCGGCAAACCGGCTGGCAGAGGCTCCGCCGATGGACTTGGCCCAACTCAAGGCGCAGGGTTGCCGCACGTTCAGTTTCGCCGGCCACGAAGTGTTTGAGATCTGCTTCAAACGCGGCGACGGCTTGTATCACCTGTACCTCGCGCGTCGCAGTGACTTTACCGTGGGGGAGAACGCGGAGTTGCCGGTGGTTCTCGCGCAGGCTCAGCGGAGCGTGGCGGCCTGGGCCGACCAGCGTCTGGTATACGTGTTGATGGCCGGCGGCGGGGCGGAGGCGATTCGCCGCATCCTCTGAGACGCAACGGCCTGGTTCGTCTCGGGGAACGTGGCGCTGGCTACCTGAAGGCGCGGGAATACCTGTCTGTAAAGAGCGAAAAGGTTCCGGATTTTTTTGTTTATCCGGAACGAAAAGCCAGAACCACGGGTGTTCCGCGAGGTCCATCGACCCGTGCAATCTGCCCAAACCCGCCCGCCGAAGTAAAAACCCGCGCCAATTTGGCGTTGTGAATAATTACCCCTTTACATCTCTCGACCCGCCGCCCTTCATCCGCCCCCCTCTTCGAGTTTCATGGACAGAAACAGACATCATGTGCAGTACGTCATTCTCCTTTTGATGGCTCTCGCCATCGGGGGAAGCGACGTGTTTGCGTCGGAGCGCTGGGCGACCCTGCAGGCCATCAATTGGGTGGAGAATCCGCACAACAGCACCCGGGTGGGACCGCGCGGAGAATTGGGGCCCTACCAGTTCAGGCCCTCCACGTGGCGCATGCACACCAGGAAGCCGTTCGCCCTGGCGGTGCAACGCCAGGCTGCTGACGAGGTGGCGGTGCGGCATTACGATTGGCTCAAGCGTGGTCTGGAAAGCAATGGCATCGACGCCACACCCTATAACATCGCGCTGGCGTGGAACGCGGGCCTCGATCAGGTCGTCAACGGTCGCGTGCCGGCGTCGGCCCAGGAATATGCGTCGCAGGTCAACAACCTGGTCGTACACCTGAAGGCGCGGGTGGCCGCGAATTCACCGTAGCCCAAAGCGACCGTTTGCCGGCGGCCTTCCCGGTTACTTCAGAAACGTCGTCTGCTCAGGCTGGCCGGCCTTGCGCCTAGCTTCCTCTTCCTCGGGCGTCACATTGAGATGCCGCGGCGGGCGCGCCACGCGCTTCGCCACCGCCGCCTCGCGTTCCGCCACGATGCGATCGGCGATTTCCTGGATCTGCAGTTTGATCCAGTTGTAAGTCTCGCTTCCTTCGCGGTAATCAGCCCGGCCGTAGTGGCCGATGCGGTCGGCATTCCGCAGCGCGTCATTCTGTTTGAATTCGTCGAGCCGGTCCGGGTTGTACACGCCGTAGCCCTTGCCGCCGCGCTCCTTGACGAGGGAAAAGCAGGGGATGTCGCTCGGACCGTCCGCGATGTAAATCATGTTCGGGAACTGGATGCGCCGGTCCTCGGACGGGATTTTCGCATTCACGTCGAGCACCGGGTCCTTGTTGGTGCCCTTGTTGATCTCGAAAAGCGCCCGGGTCTTCGAGGTGTTGTCGATCATCATGCCGATCTGCGCGATCTCGGCATCGGCCCCCAACTCGAACTCCTTCTGCTGAAGAAAACCGGGCTGGAGCGGGTTTTCGATGAACTCGCAGCCCCAAATGCCGTCGACGTACGGGGCGATGGCGCTGCCGCGAATCATCTCGGCGATGCCGGTGCTGACAATGTAGTGCTCGAGCTGGACCTCGTGCTTCAGGTATTCGGGGTTCTCGGTCACAAAGCCCCGGCTTTTTACAAAGAATTCCGGCAGCCCCTGGTAGAATTGGATCTCGGCGCCGAGTTCATGGAGCACTTTGTTGTTCAGCTTCGGCATCAGCCCGGCGCGCACATAGGTGAGGATGTGGTTCAGGTAGCTGATCTCGCTGGAAATGCGGTAGCCGCGCTTGGCGTAGTTCTCGACCAGCTTGTTGGTCTCGGCCCAGAACGCCGCCTCATCGATTCCGTAACGGCGGAAGAGCGGCCCCTGCATGTAGCCCGGAATAAGAGTCTTGTCGAAGTCCCAGATGCAGGCGATGATGGACTGAGTGAAGAGCGTCGTAGCCATGGCTGATCGTCACTTGTAGACGGAGTTCCGCCACATAGCGACTGGCTTTAACCAAGCCGCAGACTGCGGCTGGTGCAATTCGCAAATCTCCACGCCTTTTCCTCATGGACACTCTGCCGGACATCGCCCCTTTCCAGCGGCGCCTTGACGAGCTCAATGCGCAAATGGCGGAGCCGTCGTTCTATGCCAATCCGCGACGCGCCGCCAACGTGACGCGCGAGCAGCAGAAACTCGCCCTGCTGGTCGCCGATCACCACGCCTTTGAGAAACTGGGACGCGAAATCGCCGAGGCCCAGGCACTGGCCCGGGACCCTGATGGCGATCCTGCCTTCAAGGAACTCGCCGCGCAGGAACTGCCCGGCTTGGAGCGCCGGCGCGCCATCCTCCGGCAGGCGGTGCTGCTCGCCATGCTCCCGCCCGACCCGACCGACTCGCGCAACACCGTTATGGAAATCCGCGCGGGCACGGGCGGCGAGGAGGCTGCGCTCTTTGCCGCCGAGCTGGCCCGCCTTTATCAGAAATATGCCGACGCACATGGCTGGAAGGTCGAGCCGATGGGCAGCAGCGTGAGCGAGCGCGGCGGCCTCAAGGAAGTGAGCTTCCTCATCAGCGGGCAGGACGTTTACCGGCAGCTCAGGTTCGAGAGCGGCGTCCATCGCGTGCAGCGCGTGCCCGTCACCGAGGCCAGCGGCCGCATCCACACCTCCACCGTCACCGTCGCCGTGCTGCCCGAGGCGGAGGAGGTCGACCTGCACCTCGATCCGCAGGACCTGGAAATCACCGTGCAGCGTGCGAGCGGTCCGGGCGGGCAGGGGGTCAACACCACCGACTCTGCGGTGCGCGTCATCCACAAGCCGACCGGCATGATTGTCTTTTGCGCCGACGGCCGCTCACAGCAGAAAAACAAGGCCAGCGCCCTGGCCGTGCTCCGCTCGCGGCTGCTGAAGCTCCGGGAGGACGAGGAGCGCGCGAAATACGCCGCCCAACGTCGCAGCCAGATCGGCACGGGCGACCGTTCCGAGCGCATCCGTACCTACAACTTTCCGCAGAACCGGGTGACCGATCATCGCATCGGCCTCACGCTCCACAATCTGCCGCATGTGCT
>Ga0265322_10000350_pt1 | contig 19320 bp, 18 predicted proteins | sample 41222metaG_FD_193584 | JGI IMG/M metagenome (GOLD analysis project Ga0265322, IMG submission 193584) | Rhizosphere microbial communities from Carex aquatilis grown in University of Washington, Seatle, WA, United States - 4-12-22 metaG | ecosystem: Host-associated > Plants > Roots > Rhizosphere...
GGGTGGGAACCGCGCAACGCTTGCCAATGGTGCGGGCAAGTCAACCGCGCGTTGTGCTCGCCTTTGGCCGGCGGAGCCCTGAAATCAGACGCCACCCATGACCGCGCTTCGTTTTGCGGCATTCCTTGCCATCGCCCTCGGCGTGTGGGCGGCCATGCACGGCTATGTCTTCTGGCGGCTGGCATCGGTGCCGTGGGTGTCGGCGCATCTTTCCCGGCGCACGCTGGTCTGGATGGCGGCGGCGCTGTGGGCCGGCTACCCGCTGGCCCGCTTACTAAATTCGGGGCAGTTCGAGGCGGTCGGGCGGCCGCTGGAATTTGTCATGGCGAACTGGATCGGCGTCCTGTTTGTTTTGTTTTCGATCCTGATCATCACGGACGTGGTCACGCTGGGCGGCTGGCTGCTGCCGCAGGTGGCGCCGGTCATCCGCGGCTGGGCCGCGGTCGTCGCGCTGGTGCTATCCGCGGCCGGCCTGATGCAGGGAATGCGGCCGCCCGTGGTCCGCGAGTATGAAGTGCGCCTTGCGGGACTGCCCCGGGAGCGGGACGGGCTCGTGCTGGTGGGGATTTCCGATCTGCATCTGGGCACGCTGATTGGCGGGCCCTGGCTGACGCGCCTCGTCGGCCACGTGAACGAGCTGCGGCCCGACGTCGTGCTCATCGCCGGCGATCTGGTGGACGGCGAAGTGGGCCCGTTGGAACCGCTGCTCCCGGTACTCAAGACCCTGCGGGCACCCCTCGGCGTGTGGGCCGTTGTGGGGAATCACGAGTTTTATGCCGGCCTCGATCGCAGCGTGGCGCTGCTGGAGGCGGCCGGCTACACGGTGCTGCGCGACCGCTGGGTGGAGATTGCGCCCGGTCTGGTCGTGGCGGGCGTGGACGACCTCAGCGCCCGCCGGCAGTTCGACCTTCCCGGGCGTCCGGTCGAGCAGGCGCTGGCGAACCGGCCGCCGGGAGCCGTCGTTCTGCTGTCGCATTCGCCGTTGCAGGCCGAGGTGGCGGCGGCGGCGGGCGCCGGCCTCATGCTTTCGGGCCACACGCACGACGGGCAGATCTGGCCGTTCGGCTATCTGGTCCGGCTGAGCTACCCGCTGCTCGGGGGGCGCTACGAAGTTGGCGGCATGTCGGTCATCGTCTGCCGCGGCACCGGCACGTGGGGGCCGCGCATGCGTCTCTGGCGACCGGGCGAGATCGTGCGCATCACGTTGCGGAGCGGTTGATGCGCTAAGCGGCGACCCGGGCGCGCCGGCCGCCGGTTCCTTGCGGAAGCCCGGCTAGCGGAGTTTCTGGGCGGCCATTTCCAGTTCCTCGTGAAACTGGGGGTGCGCCACATCGATCAACGCCCGGATGCGTTGCCGGATCGACTTGCCGTAGAGATCGGCGATGCCGTACTCCGTGACGACATAGTGGACATGGCTGCGCGTCGTCACCACGCCGGCGCCCGGCTTGAGCATCGGGACGATCCGGCTGACCAGCTGTCCGCCGACCTGGGCGGTGCTGGGCAGGGCGATGATGGGTTTGCCGCCCCGGGAGCGGCTCGCTCCGTAAACAAAGTCAACCTGCCCGCCGACGCCGCTGTAGATCCGCGTGCCAATCGAGTCCGCGCACACCTGGCCGGTCAGATCCACCTCGATGGCCGAATTGATGGCGACCATGCGGTCGTTCTGCGCAATGCGAAAGGGATCGTTGATGTATTCCGTCGGATGCAGCTCGACCATCGGGTTGTCGTGGACGAAGTCGTACAGCCGCCGGGTCCCCATCAAAAAGCCGGCAATGATCTTGCCCGGATGCAGCGATTTTCGGGCGCCGTTGATGATGCCGCGCTCGACCAGGTCGATGACGCCGTCCGAGAACATCTCGCTATGGATGCCCAGGTCCTTCTTGTCGCCGAGGAAGGTCAGCACCGCGTCCGGGATGCCGCCGATCCCCATCTGGATCGTGGAGCCGTCTTCGATGAGGCTGGCGCAGAAGTGCGCAATCCGGCGTTCCAGCTCGGTGGCGCGGCCCATGGGGTGTTCGAGCAGCGGGTAGGAGACCGGCACGACGTGCGCGAGCTTGGACACGTGGATGAAGCTGTCGCCGAGGGTGCGCGGCATGCGGTCGTTGACCTCCGCGATGACGACGCGGGCCGATTCGGCGGCGGTCTTGGTCACGCCGACCTCGACACCAAAGCTGCAGAAGCCGTGCTCGTCCGGCGGGCTGAGGTGGACCAGCGCCACGTCGAGCGGGAGGATGCCGTCGCGGAACAGGCCGGGGATTTCGGAGAGGAAGCAAGGGGTGAAATCCGCGCGGCCCTCATTGACGGCCCGGCGCACGTTGGCGCCGGTGAAGAGCGTGTTGGCGCGGATATACCGTTCCATGCCGGGGGCGACGTAGTCCGCGTTGCCGAGGGTGTAGAGGTGGGCGATCTCGATGGGCGTGGTGAAACTCGGCGCATGTTTCACCAAGGCCGCCATCACGACCTGGGGCACGGAACAGTTGCCGGTCATGAACACGCGCATGCCGGACGAGATCGCTGTCACGGCCTGGTCCGCCGTGGTGATCCGATTCTGGTAGATCGCTTGCGCGTAGTTCATGGGGCGGTCAGGAACCGGCGAACGACCGCCACCTACATGAGCAGTTGAATCTGGTCATGGCCGTGGATCTTCCCGAGCTGTTCGTGCACGTCGACCAGCACCAGCCTGTGTTGATGGCAGCCGCCTTTCAGGCAGCCCTCGAGGAGGCCGCCGTTGGGCAGGTACAGGGCGAACATGGGCGAGAAGCAGAAATCGCACTTCTCGTGCTCGACCTGCAGGGAGACCCCGCAAGTCGGGCAGAACATCCCGACCACCACGCCCTCGGGGATGTCGACGTCGAAGAGGTTGTGGAAACTGCCGTAGACCGGGTCGAGGTGGATGTTGCCCCGGATGGCGCCATACTGGATGACGACCTTGATGGAGGGGGCGCCGTTGATGGGCACCGCGGGATCCATCAGGCTGTGCCCGCGGGGGCACTGCGCATGCTCCACCCTCAGGACCTTTGAAGGGACCTCGATGATGATTTTTTCCTTTTCCATGGTTACACCTGCACCTTCGTGGCGAACGCCATGCCGGCCGACAAGGCGTTCAAGTTGATGCCGAGCAGGTGCTGCTTGCCCGGGCCCAGCACTTCCTCGATCGCGGCGATGACCGACTCCTTGCGGACCGCCTGCGTCAGCGCAAGGCAGGCGCCCAGCATGACGACGTTCGCCACCCGCAGGCTGCCCTGCTGCTGGGCGAGCTCATTCACGGGGATGGCGAGGGTCTGCACGTCATGGCGGGCGGGAGCCCGGGGAATGAGGGAGCTGTTCAGGAGCAGCCAGCCGCCGGGCTGGACGAACGATTCAAACCGGTCGAGCGAGGGTAGATTCATGGCGATCACGCAGGTCGCCTCGGTGACGATGGGCGCCCCGATCAGGGCCTCGGAAATGATCACGTTGCAGTTGGCGGTGCCGCCGCGCATTTCCGGTCCGTAGGCGGGCAGCCACGTCACGTTCCGGCCTTCCATCATGCCGGCGTGCGCCAGCAGCTTGCCGATCATCAGGATCCCCTGGCCGCCGAAGCCGGCGACGATGATGCGTTGCTCCGCCATGGTCAGGTTCCTCCTTCGAGGTCCTTGTACACCCCGAGGGGGTAGGCCGGGAGCATGTTCTGCTCCACCCAGTGCAGGGCGTCGACCGGCGACAGGCCCCAGTTGGTCGGACAGCTTGAAAGCACCTCCACCAGGCTGAATCCCTTGTTCTCGATCTGCATTTGAAACGCCTTTTTCAGCGCGCGCTTCGCGGCGTTCAGGCGCGGGATGTTGTGGACCGAGACGCGGGCGATGTAGGCGGTCGCCTCGATGGTCGCCAGCATTTCGCAGACGCGCAGCGGCGCGCCCTGGCCGAGGCGGGTCCGGCCCAGCGGCGACGTGGTGGTCGGCTGGCCGACCAGCGTCGTGGGCGCCATCTGTCCGCCCGTCATGCCATAAATGGCGTTGTTCACGAAAACTACCGTGATGTTCTCGCCGCGCATGGCGGCGTGGACGATCTCGGCCATTCCGATGGAGGCGAGATCGCCGTCGCCTTGGTAGGTGAACACGATGTTGTCCGGGTGCACCCGCTTGATGCCGGTCGCGACCGCCGGGGCCCGGCCATGGGCGGCCTCCTGCGCATCGCAGTTGAAGTAATCATACGCAAAGACAGCGCAGCCGACCGGGGCGACCGCCACCGTCCGGCCCAGCACGTCGAGTTCCACCAGCGACTCCGCGACAAGCTTGTGGATGACCCCGTGCGTGCACCCCGGGCAGTAATGCATGGGGACATCCGTCAACCCCCGCGATTTTTCGTAGACGACCTTCATGCGCCGCCCCCTCCCGAGAGTTCCTGCACCTGTTTCACGATCTCCTCCGACGTCGGCACGATGCCACCGGTGCGGCCATAGAAGGAAATGGGCCGCCGGCCCGCCACGGCGATCTTCACGTCATCCAGCATCTGCCCCATGCTCATTTCCACGACCAGAAAAGCCTTGGTCCGTTCGACGACCCGGTCGAATGCCGCGAGCGGGAACGGATAGAGCGTGATCGGACGGAGCAGGCCGACGCGCAGGCCGAGACGGTGGCATTTTTCGATGGCGGAACGCGCGATCCGCGAGGTGGTGCCGTACGCCACGATGACCACGTCGGCCTCATCGCAGTTATACAGTTCGTAGCGGACCTCCGTTCGCTCCATCTCGGCATATTTCCGGAAAAGCGCGCGGACATGGTTCTCCAGCTGGTCCGGATACAGGTAGAGTGAATTGATGACGCGCTGCCGACCGCCGCTGTGAATGGTGCCCGTCGTGGCCCAGTCCTTGGGTGGCAGCCCGGCCGCGGGGTGATACGGGAAAAGCTCCACCGGCTCCATCAACTGCCCGATCATCCCGTCCGCGAGCACCATGACCGGGTTGCGGTACTTGTCGGCCAGATCGAACGCGAGTTGCGTCAGGTCGACCGCCTCCTGGAGGTTGGCGGGGGCGAGGACGAGCACGTGATAGTCGCCGTGGCCGCCGCCCTTGGTGGCCTGGAAATAATCCGCCTGCGCTGGCTGCACGCCGCCCAGTCCGGGGCCGGCCCGCATGATGTTCACCAGCACGCAGGGCAGCTCCGCCCCGGCGATGTACGAGATGCCCTCCTGCATCAGGCTGATGCCGGGGCTCGAGGAGGAGGTCAGGACGCGCGCGCCGGCGCCGGCGGCGCCGTAGACCATGTTGATCGCGGCCACCTCGGACTCCGCCTGCACGTAGGTGCCCCCGACCTTCGGCAGCTCCCGTGACATGTATTCCGGAATCTCGTTCTGCGGGGTGATCGGATAGCCGAAGAAATAGCGGCAGCCGGCGTTGATGGCCGCGGCGGCGATCGCCTCGTTTCCCTTCATCAGTTTCCTGGCCATGGGGGGTCGTCTAGCGGCGCACGGTGATGACCGAGTCCGGGCAGATCTTGGCGCAGCTGCCGCACCCGCTGCACTCCGCAAGGTTGTAGACGATGGCGGGATGGTAGCCGCGGCTGTTCACCCGGCTCGTGTCGAGCTTCAGGATTTTCGTGGGGCAGACGGTGATGCACAATTCGCATCCCTTGCAGAGGTTCTCGGCGAAAATCACTTCGGGCAGGACGGGTAGGGGGGCTTGCACAATAGGTGGTGGGAGGGGGACCTTGGCGGGCGGGAAAACCACTGGTTCTTCGGATGGGAGAGACGCAAACGCTGCGACCGCGATGCTGGGGCCGTGAAGGGGTTGAATGGGGTGGGGTTATGACTGCCAGAACAGGCGCGACCGACGATGTCGGATGATAAATCACCACCATCAGCGTGCGAGTAAAAACCAGGCTGATCCGGCCCCCGTGCGGTGGTAGTAGCCCTGTTTGTCAGGGCGATGAGCCTGGTGTCTTTGTGGTGCCCGCCGGTTGACACCGGGCGGTCGGCGTGCCCCGCCGCGCAGCGGCAAATGGCTTGTGCGGGGCGGGCGCATGGGTACATCTCCTCAATGCCCACCCGCCAGGGATCATTTCATCTGTGCCGCCTCGCGGGCATCGACCTGTACCTGCACTGGTCGTGGTTCGTCGTGGCCATGCTCGAAATCTCCAGCCGGCGGGGGAGCTACGGTTCCCTCACCTTCAACGCACTGGAATATCTGGCGCTGTTTGCGATCGTGCTGCTGCACGAGATGGGCCATGCGCTGGCCTGCCGGTCGGTGGGCGGGAAGGCGAACGAGATTGTGCTCTGGCCGCTGGGCGGCGTGGCCTATGTGGCGCCGCCGATGCGACCCGGCGCCACGCTCTGGAGCATCGCCGCCGGACCGCTGGTGAATGTGCTGCTGGTGTTCGTGCTGCTCGGTCTCAGGGCGGTGTGCACGGCCATGGGGTGGACGGAATCCGCTCCCGACGTGCCCGCGTTTCTGCGCACCCTTTGGTACATCAACCTCGGCCTGCTAATCTTCAACCTCCTGCCGATTTATCCGCTCGACGGAGGCCAGATCGTGCGCGCGCTGCTCTGGTTCGTGATCGGCCGCGCCCGCAGCCTCCTGGTGGCGAGTATCATTGGCTTTCTCGGCGTTGCGGTGATGTTCCTTGGCGTTGCGGCGCTGTTCTTTGGCGGGCGGCAGCAGGACGCGATCTGGTTTGGCATCATGGCCCTTTTCATCTCCGCCAACTGCTGGCGGGGATTGCAGCACGCGCGGACCCTGGCGCGCGCTGCCAGGCTGCCGCGCCGCGATGGGTTCATGTGTCCGAGCTGCCGGACCGCACCGCCCATCGGGACCTGGTGGGTCTGCAGCCAGTGCCGGAAACCTTTCGACACCTTTGAGACGCAGGCCGTCTGCCCGCATTGCGGCGCGCACTTCGAGGTCACCCGCTGCCTCGACTGCGGCGAGGTTCATCCATTTGGCGAGTGGTGCATCCCTCCGCCGCCGGTCGCGCAAGTGATTACCTCCGGCGAAAAGTGAATTGCGCTCGGCGGGCGATGGCGGAAAATTCCATGATCCAGCCATGAAACCAATATGGTGGTTTGCGGGGGCGGTCATCGCCGTCGGCCTGTTCGCGGCCGAAACCATCCCGATCGAAGATTTTGCCAAGCCGGCGCTGATCTCCCAGGCGAAGCTCTCGCCCGACGGACAATCCGTGGCGTTTCTGCGCGAATATGAAGGCCGGACGAGGCTTTTTCTCACGGACCTTAAGCAGAGAACGCTTTCGCGCATCGAGCCAGCCGATGCGAAAGGCACGTTCGTGTCCAAAGATATCAGGACGTTCGACTGGGTGAGCGAACGGCGCCTGGTGTTCCCCACCATCATCTGGGATCACTTTATCGCCGGAGTTTCGGCGGTGGATCGGGACGGCCGGCAATGGAAAACGATCAGCGGAGGCGAATCCAATACCCCCAACGAGGACCGGCTCTTCGCCCATATAATCATCCACCGCTTTGACGACCGCGACCAGAACATCCTCATGCTCGATCTTCACGAGGCCCAAGGCGAGGAGAGGATCTATCCGGACGTCGTCAAGGTCAGCACTCTCACGGGGCACTACACCACCGTGGCGAAGAACCCGGGCAATGTGGTCGGCTGGGGCACGGACCAAGCGGGCTGTGTCCGCGTCGGGATCACCTTGGACGGCCTGAAGTATGGGACGATCTACCGTGAACACGAGGACGCGCCGTGGCGCAGCTTCCCGCCGCTGGATGCAGAGCGGGGTTGGATCCGACCACTGGGGTTCGATGAAACGAATCAAACGCTGTATATCGCCGCCCTTTCCCCTGAAAGACGGTGGGCCGTTTACCCTTATGATCCGACAAACGGCACCCTTGGTGCCCGCGTCATCAGCGATCCGGAATACGATGTTGTCCCGACGCCGCCGGTGCCGGGAATGGACGGCATATCCCTCGTGGGCTTGGTATTCTCCAAGACAACGCCGGGGGTGGCCGGAGTGTATTACGTCACGGAAAAGCCACGGGTGAGCTGGTTTGATCCGGAGTGGGCCGCCCGGCAGCGGGCCATTGACCGTGCATTGCCGGACACTTTCAACCTGATCACCAGCCGTTCGCGCGACAACAACCGCCTGCTCGTGCTCGCGTACTCCGACCGGGATCCCGGAACCTACTTCCTGTTCGATCGGGTGGACAGAAGCCTGACGCTGGTCGGAACCCGGATGGGGTGGATCAAGCCGGAACGGATGGCAGCAATGGATCCCATCCAGTACCTGGCGCGGGACGGCCTGCTCATCCACGGTTATGTCACCTACCCACCAGGGGCGCCGCGGCAAAATCTCCCGATGATCGTCATGCCGCATGGCGGTCCGTGGGTTCGGGATATCTGGGGTTTTGATCCACTGGTGCAGATGCTGGCCAGCCGCGGCTATGCGGTGCTGCAGATGAACTACCGCGGCTCCACCGGTTATGGTGAGGAGTTTCATAACAAGGGACGCCGTGAGGTGGGGCGGACGATCCAGGACGACATCGAGGACGGCACGCGCTGGGCCATCGCCCAGGGGCTGGCCGATCCCAAGCGCATCGCCATTGTTGGAGCCAGTTACGGCGGCTATGCCACACTTTTCGCGCTGGGGCACAACCCAGACCTTTATCGCTGCGGCATCTCGCTCTCCGGCGTGACAGACTGGGTCAAGATCTACGAGAACCTCGCCGACCCGGAGTATAAAATCGCACGTGAGCATTGGATCGAACAGATCGGGGATCCAAGCACTGATGAGTCCTTCCTGCGTTCAATCTCACCGGTGAATTTTGCGGACAAGATCACCGCTCCGGTCCTCATCATCCAAGGCAAGGAGGACCACATCGTCCCACCGAAGCAGGCGCGCGCCATGCTGGCCGCTCTGGAAGGGGCCGGCCGCAAGCCCCAATCGCTCTTTCTCGCCGATGAAGGACATGGGATCCGCGGCAGCGCTGCGCGCATTGAGGAATTCAAACGCATCGAGGCGTTTCTCGCGAAGAATCTTGCCCCGTGACGGCGGCCGCCGCCGATCAGGAGGTCCTAGGGTTGAAACGAATTATCGATTGCTGCGCGAATGGCGCAGTCCCGCCGCGGCCGTCACTTCTTTCCGAGCAGCTTGGCGACTTCCGCGGGCAGCGCGTCGCCGCGCAGGTCCCTCGCGACAATCCGGTCTTTGCCGTCCAGCAGGAAGGTGGTCGGGATGCTTCGGATGCCGTATTTTACGGCCAGTTTGTTCTCCCAGCCCCTGCCGTCGAAGTACTGCGGCCACGACATGTCGTGATCCTTGATGAAAGCGGACAAGGCGTCCGGGTCCTTGTCCAGGCTGATGCCAATGATCTCAAATCCCCGGTCGTGGTACGTCCGGTAGGCCGCGAGGACGTTCGGGAGCTCGGCGACGCACGGACCGCACCAGGTGGCCCAGAAATCGACCAGCACCACCTTGCCCCGGTAGGATTCGAGCGAGAGTGGTTTGCCGGTGGCGTCGGTCTCCGTGAAACGGGGAAACGCCGCGCCGACCACCAGCGAGGCCTGGATCTTTTTGGCGTTCTCCATCTGGACAATCATCTTGAGGATGGCGTCGGCCTGCTTGCCGGGGGCGGTTTCGGGAAAGTCGGCCTTGAGCTGGTTGATCAGGGCGACGCATTTGGCCGTATTGCCAAAGAGCTCGAAATACAGCTCGGCCTTCGTCAGCAGAATCTGCGCGACATCGTCCGTCTGCTCGCCATGGTGCCGGGCCAGGAGCGTATCGAGCTCCTTGAGTTCGCCGGCAAATTCCTGTTCTGACTTCTGGCCGGCCTGGACCTTGACCTGGATCCGGGCAAGGACGGCGGAGAGTTCGGCCTCCGCGTCGGCCGGAGCAGCGGCGGCAGGGTCGGCGGCGCGGAGCAGGTGGAGCGGCACGCACAGGGCCAGGGCGAGCCGGGCGATCGGGAGGTTGAATCTCATGGAGGGGATTCCACGGAGAGATGGAGAAAAAGTGACGCAACCACCTTCCCGAACCTGCGGCAAGGGAGATTGTAGTCCCGGGGAATCCGGTTGGCAGCGGCCGGCGAAACGCGGGGGGATTGGCCGATTGCCCCGGCGGCGGGCTGGGCGGCTACTCTGTCGGGATCCGGTTGTCCGTGCGGAGCATGATGACGGGCGTCCTGGTTCTCACCCAGAGCTCCGCCTCCTTGAAATGCCTGGCCGGCACGTTCTCGAGCGCCTCGCCCACAGTCTTGGCGGGCAGGAGCTGGCCGCGCTTGGTGGTGTTGAAATCGTAGGTGCCGCGGAAGACGCGATCCTGCGTCGTGGCCGGACTCTCGGTTTCCGGAATCTGCACGACCCAGCCGACAAAGTCCTCCTTGGGCAGCCGGTGCTCGGGATCGGAGAGGAGGATCACCCATTGTTTCTTCACGGGCGGGGGTTTGTTCTCCTCGGCAGGATCGGGCTGCACCACGTGATTGATCTCCTCGATGATGCGGCGGAGCACCGCCGGATCGATGTGGTTTTTCTGCAGGATTTCCGCGACTTTGCTGACGTCAATTTTTGGCATGGTGGGAAAGCGGGTGGCGAGGTGGAAGCGTGCGGGTCAGCCCGGCACGTTGTCGAGCGAACATGTTTCGAACGACGCCTCGCGGTTGGGCCGGGCCAGGACCCCGGGGTAGGGCTCGAGCGGGAACGGCTGGCTGGGTTCGGCGAGCAGGTGATGGTCGCAGACCATGAACAGCTCGGCCTCGGTCTGCGCGCGGCGCATGTCATGAAGGAAGGCGCCGTCGGCGTCGACGCTCTGGCCGACGAAATTAAGGTACTTCTTCATCCGGGCCACCTGCAGGCGTTCGGGCACGCCGGGCGTGCTGGTGGCGCGGTAGAGCTGCTCGATGTACTCGCGCACGTCGGCGAGGGTGGGTGCGAAAATTTCGCCGCCGGCCGGTTGCCCAAAACGCTCCCGGCATTGGCGGAAAATCCAGGGATTGCGGATCGCATGCCGGCCGATCATGACGCCGGCCGCGCCGGTCCGGGCGAGGACGGTCGCGGCCCGGGCGGCGGAAGTGATGTTGCCATTGGCAAGCACGGGGCACCGAACGGTCCGCGCCGCCTGCGCGATGCAATCGTGGTGCACCTCGCTGCGATACATCTCCTTCACCGTGCGGCCGTGCACCGTCAGCAGGTCGACCGCGTGCCGGTTGATGAGCTCGAGCAGGCGCGCGAAGTTCGCGGTGTCCGCGAAACCGATGCGCATCTTGACGGTGAGCAGCCCCGGGACGGCGGCGCGGAGCGCGCCGAGGATTTCATCGATCCGGACGGGATCGCGCAGCAGCCCGCCGCCAACATTCTTCCGGTAGATCTTGGGCGCGGGGCAGCCGAGGTTGAGGTCGATGCCGGCCACGGGGTGGGTGAGCAGCGCGCGCACCGTGCGCAGGATGTCAGGCACGCTCTCGCCGATGAGCTGGGCGAAGACGGGGCGGCCGGTGGTGTTTTCGTCGAGGGAACGCAGAATATGCGGTTCCGGGCGCGACTGCGCGTGGACGCGGAAGAACTCCGTGAAAAAAAAGTCGGGCGCGCCGTAGCGGGCGATGACGCGCATGAAGGCCAGGTCCGTCACGTCCTGCATCGGCGCCAGGGCGGTCAGCGGCTGGCCGGCCGCGACCGGCGCAGGCAGCCGGCGTGGTTCGGCCGGCAGGGCGGGGGCTGAGGGATTCGGCGACATGCTCCGAGGGAGGTGGCAAATACCCGCGGCGGGCGGATTCAACGGCGAAGAAGCGGCGCGGGCGGAGCCGGCCGTCCGCCCCGGCCGGCGAAGCGACGGATCAGGACTTCTCTTCCTCCTCCTCGTCGTCCTCGTCCGTTTCCTCCTCCTCCTCGCCCTGCTGCTTGAGCACGCGCTCAAGGATTTCGGTCATGTCCTCGACGGTCTCGAAGACCTTGAGCGCAACAAAAATCGGCTTCTTCTGCTGGAGCGCGAGCACGATGGAATCACTCGGGCGGGCATCGACCTCGATGAGTTTGCGGCCGAGTTCATTCTGCATGTGCAGGATGATGCGCGCGTAAAAAGTGCCTTCGCTGACGTCGTTGATGACGATGCGCTCCAGGGTGATATTGAGGCCGAGGAGGATGCTGCCGATGAGGTCGTGCGTGAGCGGGCGCTCCTTCTTGATGCCGTTCAGCGTCATCGAAATCGCGTTGCCGACGCTGTGATCAACGTAGATGACGAAGGATTTGTCGTCATTGCCGAGGAACACGGCGCAGCCGTTGGCGGTGGGCATGACGCCCTTGATGGCAACCTCGATGACCTCGTTCTGCATGGCCGGAATCTGCGAAGGCGGCAGGGAAAGCGCAAGCCGGCAGAGGATTACTCGAAGCCGAGGAGAGAGATGTCCCAGGTCCTGGCCTGGGCGACCACGGCCGGACGGTCGAGGATGATGACCTTGCCGGCCTCGAGCGCGGCGGCGGCGATGCCGGCCTCGCGCATGGCTTCCAGCGTGCGCTGGCCGAACACCGGAACGTCGAAGCGGTAGTCCTGGCCGGTCTTCACCGTCTTCACAAAAAGCGTCTGCCCGGTCTTGAACGCGCCGGCGCGGCGGAGCATCTCGTCGGTGCCCTCGAAGGCCTCGACGGCCAGCACGGTGCCCTTGCGCACGACGACCCCCTGGCCGATGTCGAGCCGGGCGACTTCGCGGGCGAGGTGCACGCCGTGCTCGAGGTATTCGCGTTCGATGGGGAACCGGCCGCCGGTCATGACGCCGGGCGTGGCCAGGTGGTCATCGAGGAAGGCCCGCGCATCGAGGAGGGTGATGCCAAGCTTTTCAATCTCGGCCGCGATGGCGCCGAAGATGGTCTCGGCGTTGCGGCGCTTGAGGGAGAGGAGGAGGCGGGTGGTCTTGAGGTCGGGATGGAGACCCTTGAACAGGCGGCGCGGCGCGATCTGTCCGGCCATGTAGGCATAGCCGGCGCCGAACTGTTCGAGCGCGCGCAGCATCTTGCCGAGCTGGCCGACGAGGATCGTGCAGCGGTCGGCCTCGGGAAAACTTTCGAGGAGGTCGGGACGCGTCTCCTCGTCGAACGCGATCAGCTTCAGGGGAAGGCCCGCGCGGCGGATGGCCTGCGCGACAAGCACGGGATAGAGTCCCTGGCCGGCGATGAGCGCCACGGGTTTCTGCGGATCAAACCTGGCCGGGAGGAAGGGGGAGGGCACGGGGGTCGGCAGGCAGCAGGACAACGGCGGAAGGAAGATGGCAACTGGGCTCGGGCGCCGCTAACTCTGCGCGCCGTAGTATTTCTTGTAGCTGCGGTAATAGCGGTAGTTCGTGTAATACTCGATGCGGCGGGGGGACAGCCCGTTCAGCACGATCCCCAGGAACTCGTTGTTGCTTTCTTGCAGTTTCCGGACGAACTGCCGGATGTGCTTGCGGTAGGCGCGATTGAAGCGGGCGACGTAAATGATCTCGTCGGTATGTTCGGCAATGAGGAGGCTGTCGGAGACGGCGCCGACCGGCGGGGAGTCGATCACGATGAGATCGTAGCGTCGTTTCAGCTGTTCGAGGAACTGTCCGAACACCGGTTTCTCCAGAAATTCCGTGGGGCTTTTGGAACGCCCGCCGGAACGCAGCAGTGAAAGATTGTCGGTGACGTGCGTGATGCCGAGCTGCGGATTGGCCAGCAGGTCGCCCTCCAGGTTCGCCCCCGCCTCGGCCCAGGTGAGTATGCCAACGTCGTTGGGCAGGTTGAAGAGCCGGTGCAGCATGGGCCGGCGCATGTCGCAGTCGATGAGCAGGGTGTTCCGGCCATGCCGCGCAAAACAGCCGGCCAGATTGCAGGAGATGAGGGTCTTGCCTTCGCCGGGGATGGTGCTCGTGACCAGCATGATCTTGGGATAGTCCAGCTTCGACTGGATCTTGACCGCGCTGTAAACGCTGAGGAACGCCTCGACGCCCGGTGTGGCCTTGGCCTTGATGGCCAGCATGGGCTTGTCCTCATCCCGGATATTGGAGAGGTCGGGGATGATGCCGAGCAGGTTGACCCCGATGTAGGACTCGACGTCCCACGCGCTCTTGATCCGGTCATCGATCATGCTGAGACCGAAGGCCACGCCCAGGAACACCAGCAGGCCGACCATCAGGCAGGTGCGGATGATGTGCGTCTTGTTGGGGGTGTAGGGTGCGAAATTGGGTGCGGCGCGGTCCAGGAGGCTGACGGGGATCCGATAGTCGAGTCCCTTTGAGGTCGTGGTCTTGTTGAGGCTGTCGAGCACCGAGGAGTAGGCGTTCTTGGCGACGGTGGCCTGATCCTCGAGACTCCGAAACCCGACCTTGAGGTCATCGAGCCGCACCTGCTCCTGCTCCTGCTTGGCGTACTCCTGATCGAGGGACTTTTCGGAATCGCGGGCTTTCTCCAGATTGGCGGCGAGGTCGGCGATGGAGAGCTGCACGGCTTTGTCGAGCTGGTCGCGGAGCGTCGTGATCGTCCGGGCGATCTCGATCATCTGGGGGTGGCGCTCAAGGTAGCGTTCGTTGAGCAAGGCCTGGCGCTGGAGCGCCTCGGCGAGCTGGGCCTTGAGGCCGGGGACCGAACCGTGCGTACCGATGTAGGAGATCTCGAGCAGGTCGCGGTTCGTTTTTTTGAATTCCTCCACCTGATTGGCATAAACCTCGAGGTTGAGACGTTCGAGATGGGCGGAGGTGCGGGCGGCGTTGACGCTCTTCAGCCGGTCGGTGATGAAGTTCAGGCTGTCGTCGAGCGAGATGAGGTTGTGCTGCTTCTTGTATTCCTGCAGCCGCTGCTCCTTCTGTTCGTACTCATGCTGCAGTTCCGTGGCGCGTTTCTGCAGAAAGGCGACCGCCTCGTCATTGGAACCGCCGCTTTTCTCCATCAGGTATTTGACGAACTGCGTGTAGAAGCGGTTGGCGACAAGGGCGGCGGCCTCGGGGTCAGGGTGGTGGGCGGTGATCAGGATGATGAGGCTGCCGCGCACCGACTCGGCATAAACGCTGCCCAGGGCGGCGGCGGCCGACGGCGGGCTCATCCCCGGCTTCAGCTCCTTGAGGTAGGGCCGCTGCAGCACCTTGACCTCATCCGGCGTGAGCGAATCGATGACCAAGGCGCGCAGGCTCGCGCTATTGAGGCGCTGGAGGTAGGTGTTGATGTCGATGTCAGAGCGCGGCGTCTGGTCCATGACCTGATCGACCATGACGATCTTTTCCGGCCGCTCGAACTGCATGGTCGCGCGGCTTTCATACATCGGCGTTTCCTGCATCTGGTAATAGCCCAGGGGCAGGGCGACGAGAAACGCCAGCGGCAGTGCAATCCACAGGCGTTCCCGGATGATGATGTAGTAGTCGCGCAGGGTGCGGCGCTCGACGACATGTTCGTCCCGGCTGGCTGGCGCGCCGGCAGGCGCCGGCGCAGCGGCAGGCGCCGGCGGCGGGGGAAGTGATTCCGGTATGTCGGGGGCAGCCACGATGGATCAGATGAGACGCTCGGGGACGTAAATGATATCACCCGGCTCAAGGAGCAGGGTGTCGTCAGCCGCCTTGTTGTGGTCCTTGCCTTTGATCTGACTGTCCACGTCAACGGTGAACACCTTCTTGGTGCCATCCGGCAGCACGCGGGTAACAGTGACGGCGGAGCCCTTGGCGACATCGGTGAAGCCGCCGGCACGCATGATGGCCAGGTACACCGTGTACGTCGACGAGGTGGGCAGCGGGATGGGCCCGGGACTCTTCACCTGCCCATCCACGGTGACGGTGCGCGTTGCATAATCCTCCACGGAGATCGTGACCTGCGGATTGCGCAGAAAACGGCCATCGCGGTACGCGGTCTCGATGATCTTCTGGGCTTCGTTGACCGTGCAGCCGGCGACACGCACGTCACCGATGAGGTACAGGTTGACGTTACCCCGGGCGTCGATGGTGGAGATAATGGATAGGTCGGGTTCGCCATACACCATGATGCGCAGTTTGTCGGTGTTGGTAAGCCTGTAGATGAAGTTGATCTTGGTGTCGGCCTTGGGCTTGGTGTCGGTCGGGGCCGGCGGTGTCTGGGCGGAGGCCGGAGCGGGCCCCCACAGGCTCAAGGCCAGCACGGAAACCGCGGCGGCAATTCGTGGAAAACAGAAAAAACGGTGCATGGCCGTCAATAGCGTGCAGACAGGGTGAAGGATGCAGTGTGTCGGGCGAAATTAGAGAAGGCGATATTAGAGTGATTGTCGGCGTAGGTGTAGGCAAGCGAGGCGGACAACGCGGCCGTGAGCGTGAAAGTGAGGCCGGTATTCAACGACAGGGCCCGGTCCTCCCGGCCGTCACCCCGGGCGCCAAGAAAGTTGCTGATGGCATAGCCGACACCGGTATTGAGGATAAACTTCAAACGGGTAGTTGGCTTCAAACTGGCCGACAGGTTGAAGGCGGTCGTGTCGATCGAGACATCGGTGGCAGCGGTCGTGAAATCCTTGGACGCCTGGCCGAGGATCGTCAACCGCTTGGTCACCGGCCAGGAGAGCGAAAGGCTGGTCGTAAGCGCGCCATAGCGCCCGCCCGTGTCGCCGCTTTCGTTGCGCCATTGATAGCCCGCGCTGATGCTGCCGCTCAGCTTGGGCAGGATACCGCCGGTGGCGCCCAGAGTCAGGGCATGGTCCTGGGTGTGCGATCCCCCCTGGGCCTCGCCCAGCCGGATGCGATAACCACCCATCAGGTCGAGCTTCGAGGTATAGACATAAAACACATTGATCGCCTCCGAGTAGCTCAGGAGGTTGAAAAGCGCGTTGTTCTGCACGTAGTCGCGCAGGCTGAAGTCGCTCAGGCTCGTGAAATAGTAGCGGGCGTTGACCGGGTAGCGGAAATTGATGCTCGAATCATAATTCCACGAAGAGGTGAAGAGATTGGTGGAGGTATCGCTGGTGCTTTCCCGCTGGACCGAAAGGCTGGCCGTGCCGGTGAGCCGGCCCTGGTTCTTGGTCAACTCCAGGGTGAGGGATGGGTTCGTGAAATTTTCGCCGGAAAATTTTGTGAAGCGGGTCGAGGTGACGGAGAGCGAGGCGTTGACGCCGATCAGGCCGGCCCGGCGCGTGTAATTGGTCCCCAACGAGAGCGATTGGTTGTAGTCGCCGGCGCCGCCGGAGTGCACAAAGACATTCGAGTCGTAAGTGATGCCATATGCGGCACTGACGGTCACCCGGTCGTGTCCATCATTGAACTCCAGGAGCGCGGCGGCGCGGGGCGCCATGGCGGCGACCACCACCATGAAGCAGAGAATGCGGCCGATGTGAGCAGGTGCGATCAACGGACCGGAAAGTGGGTCAACCTCCGGTACGGAGGGTGGAGGGACTCACGGTTAGCGGCACCGGCAGATTGACCGGGACGACCGGCTTCGCCTGGACCTCCGGGGTGTCGCTGCCCGCCGGAGTCACGGTTTCAAAGACGACGATTTTTTGCGCACGTTCGGCCGCCGCGACTTGCAGGGCGAAGGCATTGAGGGCGCCTTGATCCAATGACGTCACCTGGATCGTTTCGGCCGCCAGCAGCCCGGGCGAGCTCGTCACGGTGGCCATCTGCCCCGCTTCCAGAACCTGGCCGACGCTGCCGGGGGGGGCGTTGAGCGGAGTCACGGTTGCATCACCCGACAGCATGGTGACCCTGGTGTCCTGATCCCGCACCTCGATCACCACCTCCTGGCTGCGGATCTTGATCGATGACTGGGGTGTCAGATAGACCATGGACGAACCGGTTGCCAGGACGTTGGTCGTGACGATGACGGTGCCCCGAATGACATTCACGACGGTGTCGGAGATGGAGGGTTCGTTGGTGGCGGTATCGACGCCCTTGGGAAAGGGTTTCTGCACGAATTTGCGGATCTCCACGGTCGTATTCTCGCTGATGAAGATGCTGGTGCCGTTGGAGTAAACCAGAACCACGGTGGCGCCGGGCGCGGTTTCGATCCGGGCGCCTTCGGCGGACAGCGAATCGCCTTTCTTCAATTTAATCAGCTTGCCGCCCTGGGTGAACGTCACCCCGCCATTGACCTCTGCCACGTACACCTTGCCCGATACATTCTCCTGTGCCAGGGCGGACAGAGCCACGGCGCAACATAGCGCGGTACCGAGAAGAAATCTGCCGGTCGTTTTCATGAGTCGCCTATAGCAGGTTGGCCGTTGTTTGGTGATCTTTTATGAATGGGGTGAACACCCCAATTTAAGGGGAAAGTACGGCGAAGTCTATTCCACGACAAGATTAAGGATGCGCCCCGGCACATAAATGACTTTTTTTACAGTTTTTCCCTCTACAAAAGGCATGACGCGGGGATTTTTGTGGGCCAGGGCCACGGCATCCATTTCCACCAGACCGACGGGCACCAGCTGGTCGCCCCGGAACCTGCCGTTGACTTGGAAGACCAGCTTCACCTGTTCGACCACCAGTTTGGCCGCGTCATAGACGGGCCAGGGAGCTTGCAGAATTGAGGGTTTTTCGCCCAGCCGCGCCCACAACTCCTCGGCCAGATGCGGCGCGAACGGCGCCAGCAGCTGCAGGAAGGCGAGCATCGTGCGCCGGCTGATCGTCGGCGCCTTCTGCACCGCGTTTACGAAGATCATCATCTGGGAGATCGCGGTGTTGAAGCGCAGACCCTCGATGTCGCCCCCGACCTTCCGGATGGTCTCGTGCAGGAGGCGCTCCAGCTCAGGCGAATCGGTCGCGGTCATGGAGATCTTGGGATGCGGCCGTCCGTCCTCGCCCAGGCATTCGCGCCAGACTTTGTTGAGAAAACGGAACACGCCTTCGATGCCGCGCGGATTCCACGGCTTCATGGCTTCGAGCGGGCCGAGGAACATGAGATAGAGGCGCAGCGCGTCCGTGCCGTACTCGTGGATGACGGCGTCGGGATTGACCACGTTGCCGCGGCTCTTGGACATCTTTTCTCCGTCATCGCCGAGGATGATGCCCTGGTGGAACAGTTTTCGGAACGGCTCCGGCTGGGGAACCACGCCGAGGTCGTGGAGGAACATGTGCCAGAAGCGCGCGTAGAGCAGGTGCAGCACGGCATGCTCCGCGCCGCCGACGTAGAGATCCGGCGTGCCCCAATAGGCGAGCAGCTTCGGGTCGGCGATCGCGCGCGGATTGTGCGGATCGAGATACCGCAGGTAATACCAGCACGAGCCGGCCCACTGCGGCATGGTGTTGGTTTCGCGGCGGGCGCGGACCCAGGTGTCACCTGCGGGTTTGGACTGCGAGGCGGGCACCGCCGCCCCGGTCACGAAATCGTACCAGATCTCGAGCCAGTCGGTGACGTTGGCGAGCGGGCTCTCGCCCAGGCCCGAGGGCAGGTAGGAGGTGACGTCGGGCAGGAGCAGCGGCAGCGCGCTTTCAGGCAGGACCAGTGCGCAGAGG
>Ga0265322_10000352_pt1 | contig 19287 bp, 30 predicted proteins | sample 41222metaG_FD_193584 | JGI IMG/M metagenome (GOLD analysis project Ga0265322, IMG submission 193584) | Rhizosphere microbial communities from Carex aquatilis grown in University of Washington, Seatle, WA, United States - 4-12-22 metaG | ecosystem: Host-associated > Plants > Roots > Rhizosphere...
TCTATACTCAGCCAAGGATAACTGGCATCGCAAAGAAGAAGCCTGAATTCATAGAAGTAGGGCTCACAGGCAGCGTCGCTGACAAGATAAAGTTCGCAAAAGAGCATCAGGAATTGCCAGTCAACACGTTCTTCAAAGAGGGAGAGCACGTCGATATACATTCAATAACTAAAGGAAAAGGATTACAGGGACCAGTAAAAAGGTTCGGAGTCTCATTCAAGAACCACAAGACAGAGAAAGGTGTCCGAAGAGTAGGAACTTTAGGAGCGTGGAGCGGTCAGGGTCACGTATTATATAGAGTCCCACATCCAGGACAGATGGGATATCATATGAGAACAGAGATAAACAAACAGATACTCAAGATTTCGACAAAACCAGAAGAGGTAAATCCAAAAGGCGGATGGCCACATTATGGATTAGTGCGAGGCACATACGTATTGATCAAGGGTTCTGTCGCTGGTGCACAGAAGAGGGCAATCATATTCACAAAATCAATCAGGCCAGGATCACTCGAGACTGCGCCGACGATAACAAGCATAAACTTAGAATCAAAATAAATAATTAACACAAATGAAAGTTTCAATAATGGATAGGGCAGGGAAAGAGACAGGAAAGAAAGACTTACCTAAACAGTTCACCGAACCTTTAAGAAACGATTTAATATACAAGGCGGTCCTCACAGTCCAAGCAAATTCAAGACAAGCATATGGTTCAAACCCCGACGCAGGGATGATGGTCTCAGCAAAACTTTCAAGAAGAAGGAGAGATTGGAAAGGCTCATACGGAATAGGAATCGCAAGATCACCAAGAAAGACGATGAGCCGAAGAGGAACAAGATTTAATTGGGTAGGAGCGCTTGCGCCAAACACAGTCGGCGGACGAAGGGCACATCCACCAAAATCAGACAGGATATGGGATAAGAAATTAAACACTAAAGAGAGAAGAAAGGCCCTATGCTCTGCACTATCAGCGACGGTAAATAAAGAGACAGTCACGACGCGTGGACACCTCGTCCCACAAAATTTCCCATTCATATTATCAAACGACGTCGAAAAGATAACAAAGACAAAGGATGTCATCGAGATGCTTTTTGCACTCGGATTCAAGGCAGAACTCGACAGATCAAAACCAAAGACACATAGGGCAGGCATGGGAAAAGGACGAGGAAGACCGTACAAGATAAAGAAATCAGTCTTATTCGTCGTCAGCAAGAAGAGCGCGCTTAATAAATCAGCATCAAACATCTCAGGCGTCGAGATTGTGACGCCAGACCACTTGAATGCAGAATTGCTCGCTCCTGGAACGCATCCTGGGCGATTGACACTCTACACTGAAGGCGCAGTCGATGAGATAGCAAAGATGTTCAACTATTAATTTCATAAATAATATTCATACAACAGCAAAGGAAACCAAAATGATCATAAGAAATCCATTGTCAACTGAAAAATCCATCAAGTTGATGGAGTCAGAAAATAAATTGATATTCGAAGTAGATAAGAAGGCGACAAAGGGAATGATAAAGACAGAGATAGAATCATTTTTCAAGGTAAAGGTCGCAAGTGTCACAACGAGAATCGGACCGGATGCAAAAAAGCGTGCATACGTAAGATTCACAAGCGAGACTCCAGCAATCGATATCGCAACAAGGTTAGGATTAATATAGATAGATTATGATTATAAAATAAATGATGTACCATGGGTAAGAACTTAACACAACAGGCGAGAGGAAAGGGAGGCCCAAGTTTCACGGCCCCAAGCTTCAGGTACTTAGGAGAGGCCAAGGTAAAACATGGCGTGAATACTGCAGAGGTACTTGACATCGTAAAGTCACAAGGCCATCTTGCGCCATTGCTCTCTGTAAAATATAATGACGGCTCAACCGGCTACATGATTGCGGCCGAGGGAATAAATACGGGACAGGTATTGCGAGTCGGCGAAGGCGCAGAGCTCGAGCGAGGAAATACATTACACTTAAAAGACATCCCAGAAGGAACTACGGTCTTCAACATCGAAGGGGTTCCAGGAGACGGCGGAAAATATTGCAGAACGACAGGAACATTCGGCAAAGTAGTTGCGAAATCAGACAAAGGAGTCTCAGTATTATTACCATCAAAGAAGATCAAGGAGTTCAACATATCATGCAGGGCAACACTTGGAATAGTTGCAGGTGCAGGCAGGAAAGAGAAGCCATTCCTTAAAGCAGGAACGATGGCATTCTACAGAAATGCAAGAAAGAAGAGATATCCAAAGATGTCAGGATCCGCCCAGAACGCAGTCGACCATCCATTCGGTAACAAGAGAAGTTCAAGGAAGAGCAAGGCAAGACCAGCTCCAAAGAACGCCCCTCCAGGTCGAAACGTAGGCTACATCAGACCAAGAAGGACAGGACAGTCAAAGACGAGAAGCACCGTCATAAGGCAGAACAACAAATAAATATAACTATCAAAATTTATGAGATGATTAACAATGGCAAAAAAAATATGGCTATACCGCGGAAAGACTCTTGAAGAATTGCAGAAATTATCATTGTCGGAATTGGCAGAGTTATTGCCATCAAGACAGCGAAGAAGCATAAAGCACGGTCTTGACGATGGAAAGAAGAAGATAATCGCAAAGCTCTCAAAGCGAAGCGATATAGAGACACATGTAAGAGACATGATAGTATTGCCACAGTTCATCGGAAAGACAATAAAGATACACAACGGAAAAGAGTTCGTCCCTGTAATAATACAGGAAGATATGATAGGCTGCTTTTTCGGCGAGTTATCACAGACGAGAAGAAAGGTACAGCACAACGCACCAGGAGTAGGAGCAACAAAGTCATCAAGCAACCTTTCAGTCAAGTAAATAATTCGAGATAAATCAACAATAAGAATCAAGATAAAATAAAAAAATAACATCAAAGATAAAAATGGCACAGCACAACTATTCATTTCAGGGAATGAAGGATAACATGGTCCGAGCAGTTGGAAGAAACCTTGACATCTCTCCAAAGGAATCGATAGAGATATGCACATACGTTAGGGGAAGACCGCTCACTCAGGCAAAGATGTTATTACACCAATCAATAGATATGATACGTGCAGTTCCATTGCGAAGATTTTCGAATGGAGCAGGCCACAGATCAGGTATGGGCCCCGGAAGATATTATCCAAAGGCATGCAGCGCAATACTCAAGATAATAGAATCCGCAGAAGCGAACGCAAAGAACAAGGGATTCAACTCGAACGATCTGAAATTGATACACATCGCGATGCAGATAGGCCCTAAGAACTGGCACTATGGAAGACAGCGAAGAAGCATATTTAAGAATTCACATATAGAAGTAGTCCTAGCAGAAGTCAAAGGACTTTCGGACAAGAAGGCAGAGCATAAGGCCGCATCTGGAAAATCTGTCAATAAGAATGCAAAGCCTGCCGCAAAGGATGTTAAACATAACGATAAAGAAGTAAAAACTGCTCACACGGCAGCAAAGAAGGAATAAAAATGATTGAGAGAAAATTCGTAGCTGAAAACCTGAAAGAATTTCAGATAGAAGAATACTTAAGAAGCGTCCTTGGAAAGGCAGGGCTTAGCTACATAAGAGTCCAGAGGACTCCGCTTGGAGAGAAGATACTCATATGTTCATCAAGACCAGGATTAATAGTCGGAAAATCTGGCGCGAACATTACAAGATTGACAAGAGAATTGAAAGAGAAATTCAGCCTCGAGAATCCACAGATAGAGCTTCTTGAGGAAGACAGCCCATTCACTAATGCGAGCATCATTGCAGAGTCGATTGCAAATTCCTTAGAGAGATTCGGAACTAATAGATTCAAGGGAATCGGACATAAGGCATTGACAGACGTAATGAGTGCCGGCGCGCGAGGAGTCGAGGTATTGATATCAGGAAAGGTTCCAAGCAGCAGGGCAAAGACATGGAGATTTTACATGGGTTACCTAAAGAAGTCAGGAGACATCGCAGTCTCGGGAGTCGATACCGCTTACACGTCAGCAAAATTAAAGACTGGAGTCATAGGGGTTCAGGTAAGGATAATGCCACGAACCACAAAGATGCCTGACGAAGTAATATTCATAGACGAGGCTAAACTTGAGGATGTAACGACCGGAAAGACAGAGGCGCTCTCAGCCGATGCAGCAAAATCAGATGATGATAAGGACAAGAAATCAAAGAAGCCAAAGAAGTCCGACGCAGGTAAAGACAAGAAACCAAGAGCAAAAAAAGCTAAGTCAGAATCAAAGGAATTAGCAACAGAAAAATCAGATGACAAGCCTCAAGAGAAAAAAGAATAAGATAATGATTAATGACACAAACGTGACCACATGAAATTCAACGACGTAAAAAAATTGCCTAAGGACGAGCTGGAGAAGAAATTCCAGGAACTCAAGACTGAGCTGATGAAGCTCAACGCCCAGATATCGGTAGGCACTACGCCAAAGAATACAAAACAAGTTCGCGACATCAAGAGAACCATCGCAAAGATGGAGACGCTCGCTCATCAAACTTTCGAGAAAAAGGTCAGGGAATTGAGACCTAAAAACTATAAGAGGTTATAAACAAGACAATGGCTAATATATGCAACGTGTGCGGTTTGCCAAAAGAACTGTGCGTATGTCAACAGATAGCCAGAGAGAGCCAGCAGATCCTTGTGAAACTTGTCAAGAAGAAATTCGGCAAGCAATACACAATGATCGAGGGTATCGATACTAACGAAATCGATATCAAAGACGTGGCAAAGAAGCTGAAGAACAAATTCGCCTGCGGCGGAACGGCCAAGAGTGGCTACATAGAATTGCAAGGGAATCATCTTGCAAAGGTGCAGCAGGCGCTCATTGACTTAGGGTTTGCCCCTGAGACTATACAGCTTCGAGAAAAGTAACACTTGATCCAGCGCAACAATGCAGTTTGGTGATCGATATGATAAAGTCAATAAGAGATGAATTCATAGGCGAGGAATTGCAGGTATTGCGCTCAGCGAACAAGTCGCTTTGCGGAATTACAGGAACAATCGTTGACGAAACTAAAAATTCGTTCACGGTGGAAATTTCCGGAGAAAAGAAGTTTAAAAGGATATTAAAAAACAGTTCGGTGTTCAGGATTGCAGGAACGGATGTCGACGGTCAATCGATAATTAAAAGGCCCGAGGATCGAATAAAGCTGAAAATTGAATGAACCGAAATCAAATAATTACAATCAAACAATCATAAGGGATGACAAAATGGATAACAAGATAAAAAATATCGGAATTGAAACGGCAAAGCCAGATAAAGTCCCCAAATCAAAGGATGAAAAGGACCCATTCTACGGTAAGACTAAACTACGTGGCAGAGTATTCACGGGACTTGTCGTAAGCGACAAGATGATGAAGACGGTCACAGTAGAGTGGCCAAGAAGAAAATTCAACAAGAAATACGAGAGATTCGAGATGAGAAGGACTCGAGTCAAGGCTCATAATCCGGAGAGTATCGACGCAAAGACGGGTGACACTGTGAAGATAGCAGAGACGAGACCGCTTTCAAAGACAAAGAACTTCGTCGTAATCGAGATAGTCAAGAGAAAAACTGAATAAGAATTATATGGTGTAAATAAATATGAAATCACTCAAAGCAAACATCGTCAAGGCCCTCCCTGTAGGAGCGTATGTAGATACATGTGACAATAGCGGAGCAAAGACCGTCAAGGTATTCTCCGTCATAGGTCACAAGACAAGGAAAGGGCAGAAGCCTGCAGCAGGAATAGGCGATCTTATAATGTGCGCAGTGAAGCGTGGAAAACCAGACATGAGAAAGCAGGTAGTCTACGGAATTATAGTCAGACAAAAAAAAGAATATAAGAGAGCAAACGGCATGAGAATAAAATTCGAAGACAATGCCGTAGTCGTACTTAAAGATGAGAAAGGAAACCCTAAGGGAACAATATTCAAGGGACCTATCGCAAAGGAAGTCGCCGACAGATGGCCAATGGTTGCAAAAATAGCGAGCATCATAGTATAAGGATAATAACGATTAACAATAGAGAATAAAAAAACAGGGTATCAAATGAAAACATTTTCCAAACACTGGATTTCAAGCAAGAAACCAAACAAGCAGAGAAAATACAGGTTTAACGCTCCATTAAGCATAAGAGGAGATTTCCTCAGTGCACACCTATCGAAGGAACTCAGGACGAAATATAACACGAGAGCAGTGCGACTGAGAGTCGGCGATAAGGTACGAATAATGAGAGGACAATTCAGAAAGCAGGAAGGAAAAGTCGAGGAAGTCAATACGAGAAGAATAAAAATATACGTATCGAAAGTAGAGCATGTCAAAAGGGACGGAACGAAAGCAAGATATCCGATAGATCCATCAAACCTTCTCATAGTCGAATTGAACACTGACGACAAGAAGAGATTTGGCGAACATAAGAAATCTGATTCCAAAACCCCATCAAAATCAAAAGCAGAACCAAAGACGACATCAGAGAATAAATTACAATCAAAAGAGCATGCGGATGCAAAATCAGAATCAAAACCAAAGGCTGCCCAAAAGGCAGTCAAGACAACGGTGTAAAAAATGGTAAAGAGACACTTAAAAAGAATAAACGCTCCAAAGACGTGGAAGATACAGCGAAGGGGAATAAAGTTCACAGTAAAGAGCAACCCAGGGGGTCTGCCTCATAACTTAAGTATGTCAATATCAAACGTATTGAAACACGAACTAGGCATTGTATCCTCCACAAAAGAAGTAAAACACGTAGTACTCGTCGAAGATATACTCGTGAATGGCAGGAAGGTCAAGGATTACAGATTCCCAGTAGGATTCACAGACACAGTATCTATCCCGAAGGTAAATAAATATTACAGGATGATAATCGGCACAGACGGAATATTAAAGCCGCTTCAGATAGAGAAGGAAGAGGCAGGACTCAAGATTGCAAAGATAGTAGGAAAATCGCTCGTCAAAGGAAAAATACAGTTGAACCTTTTTGACGGAAGGAATATATTTTTCGAAAAGCAGCACTACAAAGTCAAGGATTCAGTATTCATAACAATCCCAGATGTCCTAGTAAAAGAGCATCTTTCATTCGAGAAAGGCGCATTGGTACTATTATATCAGGGAAAACACATCGGAAAGCTTGGAAAGATAGAGAACATAAAAGGAACATCTATCGTAGTCAAAAGCGACGGCGAGACATTCGAGACTAAAAGAGACTTCGCACTTGTCGTAGGAAAGGATAAGCCATTAGTAAAGATGACTGAATAAGTTCGATGGATCTGACAATCAAAACAAATTATCAAAAGACAAACATCAAAGAACGGTAAACATCATGAAGACAATAAAAATAGAGAAATTGACTCTCAACATCGGAGCAGGAAAGGATCAGCAAAAGCTTGAAAAGGCCGAAAAGCTGCTCGGAAGACTTACCGATGCAAAGCCCGTAAGGACTGTCACGCAGAAGAGAATAGCTGCATGGGGCTTAAGACCTGGACTTCCAATAGGCGTAAAATTGACGCTCAGGAAGAAGAGAGCAATAGAGATGATACCAAGATTACTATACGCAGTCGACAACAAGCTCGCAGAAAACAATTTCGATGAGAACGGAAACGTCTCGTTCGGGATAAGAGAGTACATCGACATAAGAGACACAAAATATGATCCGGACATAGGCTCGATGGGATTGCAATGCTCAATAACACTCGAAAGGCCAGGTTTCAGGATAAAGAAGAGAAAATTGCTCAAGAGAGACGTGCCAATGAGTCACAGGATACCAAAGAAAGACGCTATAGAGTTCATGAAAAAGACATTCAAGGCAGTCCTGAAGAGCGATGAGGAATAAAAATGACAACTACTGATCATACAAAAGTGATGAAGCAATTGCAGAACAAGCCAGGAAAGCTTGCACGGCATGCAAAATACAGCGTCCCTAAAACGAGAACTGGCGGCGCACTCAGCAAGAAATGCCGAAGATGCGGAAGGACAGGAGCGCATATAGAGAAATACGGACTTCACCTGTGCAGACAATGCTTCAGGGATATCGCAACAAAGATAGGATTCAAGAAATACAATTAAAAAAACTCAAAAGAAAAAATAATCAATATACAATCAAAAAATAATGCAGATAATATTCAAGGTGTAAAAAAATGTTAAACAACCCATTAGCAAACGTATTGTCGTACATAAACAATCACGAGAAACTTGGAAAGAAAGATATAACCCTTCCAAACAACTCGAAATTCATAAGGAAGGTACTGACTATACTCAACGAGCATAATTATTTAGGAACATTTACAGAGATTGAGGACGGAAAAGGAAAGACGCTCCAGCTAAACCTGCTCGGGAACATAAACAAGACAGGAGTAGTAAGGCCAAGATTCAACGTGAAGAAAGACGATTACGAGAAATTCGAAAAGAGATACCTTCCTGCAAAGGACTTCGGTATAATAATAGTCTCGACATCAAAGGGACTCATGATACATACAGATGCCAAGGAAAAAGGTCTTGGCGGAGTCCTAGTCTGCTACTGTTATTAGACGGGACAAAATTTAAGAAACAAAAATAACATTTCAAAAATAAAAATCGTGAAACTATGAAACCAGAACATTGGAGATACGAACTTGAGATACCCGAGAAGGTAAGCGTGGACTTACATGACGGACTATTCACTGTGAAGGGTCCTAAAGGAGAGATAAAGAGAAAATTCGTATTCCCAAAAATAAAGATCACAAAGGAAAATAATAAAATAGTCTTTGAGACTAAGAAGCCTACAAAAAGAGAGAAGGCAGCAGTATTCAGCACAGAAGCCCATCTGAATAACATGTTTAAGGGATCGCTCAACTTATGCGTATACAAATTGAAGATATGCTCAGGACACTTCCCAATGAAAATCACATATAAGAACAACGTTCTTGAAGTAAAAAATTATATGGGAGAGACAATACCTCGAACACTCACTATCAAACCAGGCGTCGATGTCGTAGTAAAGGAGCCAGACATAACAGTTACGAGCGCCAATAAAGAGCTTGCAGCATTGACGGCTGCGGCAATAGAGCAGATAACAAGAAGGCCAAATTTCGACCGAAGGATATTCCAAGACGGAATATATATAATCCACAAAGATGGAGTGGACGTAAAATAATCCCCTAATGGGATTGAATCCATAAGGTGTCATGATGAGCGATAAACAAACATTGCTGAAAGTAAGGAAAGAGAAAAAAGACAAGAAGCCAGAGTTCAAGCAGCAGAACTTCGGAAGAAAAAAGCGAGTAAGCAATAGATGGAGAAGGCCAAAAGGAATACAATCGAAGATGAGACATCAGTTCAAAGGATACCCATCACTCATAAAGAAAGGATGGAGAAGCCCCGCAGAAGTCAGGAACCTCAGCCAGAAAGGATTGATACCAATACTAATACACAACGTCTCAGAATTAAAAGAAGTCACGAAGGATCACGGCGTAATAATCGCATCAGGAGTTGGCAACAAGAAGAGACTTGAGATAATAAATCATGCATTATCACAAAACCTTACAATAATAAACATCAAGGCAGACAAGTTCAAGGAGAAACTTGAGAAGTCAAGGGAAGATCAGAAGAAAGAGAAGCTTGAGAGGACAGAGAAGAAAAAGAAGACAATCGAGGACTCCTTGAAGAAAGCCGAGAAGAAAGAGAAGGACAAGGAAAAGAAAGACAAGACGGAAGACACGAAAGAGAAGACGACAGACGAGATAAAGGCAGAAGAGAAGAAGGTCAAAGATGACGTCCTGATACATAAGGAATAAAATCATAAAAAATAAAATTTAAAAAAAACATATAAACAAATTTCACAAACAAATTTCACGAGGATCACAATGGACCTAAAAGTACAAAAAAGGCTTGCAGCACAGATACTTGACTGCTCGCCAGGAAGAGTAGCTTTCAACAATGAGAGATTAGAGGATATAAAACAGGCAATCACTAAGCGAGATATCAAACTACTCATAGGAGACGGAGCAATCATAAAGAAGCAGGGAAGCTTCACATCAAAATCAAAGGTAAGAAAATTAAAGATACAAAAAAGTAAGGGACGAAGAAGCGGTCCAGGAACAAAGAAAGGAAAGTACGGCGCAAGATTCCATCCTAAGAAAACTTGGATGAGTACTGTCCGTGTACAAAGAGAATTCATCAGGGAATTACTTTCAAAGAATATAATCACAAGACAAGCCTACAGGGAATTATACCTCAAGAGCAAGGGCGGATATTTCAGAAGCAGAAGGCACATAAAACTATACCTTCAGGAACACGACACGCTTCTCGCAGGCAAAGAGAAGAAATCCGTACAGCCAGCGCCGGCGACTGAGACAAGACTTAGACCAGAAAGAAAATCACAGGTGGAACAGTCAAATTAACACTGTAAAAACATATCAAAATAAACATACGGATTCAAAATGAAAAACAAAAGACACATCGCACCCTACCGCAGAAAGAGAGAGGGAAGGACAGATTACAAGAAAAGGCTCAAGATGCTTGTAAGCGGAACGCCTAGACTCATAATCAGGAAGACAAACAAGAACATCATAGTACAGATAGCATTGTACGCAGAGAACGGAGACAACGTACTCGTCACTGCAAACAGCTTAGAATTGAAGAAACACGGATGGAAATTCGCGACGGGAAATACTCCTGCAGCCTATCTTACGGGCATGCTTGCTGCTCAGAAGGCAAAATCAAAGAGTGTCAAGAACGCGATAGTCGATCTTGGACTCCAATCACCATTATCAGGATCAAGATTATACGCTGCCGTAAAAGGAGCGATAGATAATGGACTTAGCATACCGTGCTCTGAGAAGGTATTCCCGACTGAGGACAGGATACTTGGAAAACATATAGTCGCTTACGGGCAGACAAGCAAGCAATTCAAGACGTCGCCAGCAGATATGGAATCAGTGTTCAATTCAGTAAAGCAGAAATTATCAAAGTAAAAATAATATTCATCAACGAGGAAAAAAATGTCACCAAAAATACCGGAAAAGGACGAAAAAATAATCATAGTTCCAATTGAAGAGGAGAAAGTAGAGGTAATAACAGTCTCTGCAGACGTCGACAAATGGAAGCCGAGGACAGAACTTGGAAGAAAAGTAAAGGCGCGAGAATTAAAGACGATGGAAGAGGTCCTTCAATTCGGAAAGCCAATACTTGAGCCAGAGATAGTCGACATGCTCCTTCCCGGGATAGAATCAGATCTACTCATGATAGGACAATCAAAAGGTAAATTCGGCGGAGGTTCCAGAAGGGTATTCAGACAGACACAAAAGAAGACCAAAGAAGGAAACAAGCCGAAATTCTCGACATACGCTGTCGTCGGAAATAGCGATGGATATGTAGGACTTGGTTTAGGAAAAGCAAAAGAGACAGTCCCTGCAAGGGAGAAGGCAGTGAGACAGGCAAAATTGAATATCATAAGGGTAACAAGAGGATCAGGATCATGGGCAGACTCCAGAACAGAGCCTAATAGCATACCGTTTGCAGTCACAGGAAAATGTGGTTCTGTAACGGTTGAATTGAGACCTGCACCAAAGGGAACCGGCCTTAAAGCGCAAAAAGAGATAGCAAAGGTTTTGAGACTTGCCGGAATCAAGGACATATGGTCAAAGATTAGAGGACAGTCAAGGAATGCAATAAATGTCGTCAAGGCACTTGAGAATGCGCTTGTAAAATTGAATACGATGAAGATACAGGAGAAACACGTCAAGAGCCTTGCGATAGCGCATGGTGCATTGCATGTAAAACCAGTCGAGACGGCAAACAAAGAAGAAATCAAGGAATAAACGAGCAATCACATTCAATAATTATATTGATATATAAATAATGATACATAAAACAGACAAATATGAGATGAACAGGTAAACAAAATGACAAAAATCGCAATCATAAGGATAAGGGGAACAGATGACGTAAATTCGCGAATAGCGGATACGATGATGATGCTCAATCTTCACAAGAAGCATACTTGCTCGATATATACGAAGACAGAATCGCTTATGGGAATGCTTTCAAAGATAAAAGATTATGTCACATACGGTGAGATTGATGAGGATACTCAGAAACTTCTCGTTGAGAAGAGGGGAATAAAAGACGCAAAGACTGGAAAGATAGAGAATCACTTCCACCTTAGCCCTCCTCGAGGAGGATTTGACAGGGGAGGAATAAAGACTCCATTCACGATGAAAGGCGCCCTTGGCTACAGGGGAGTAAAAATAAACGATCTATTAAGAAAGATGATTTAGAGGTTCAAAATGTCATTAAACAAGAGAAAAAAATCCATAAAATTCCGGGGAGCACACACCCACGGCTACGGAAGCAAGAAAAAGCATAGAGGTAGCGGGCATCAGGGCGGCGTAGGCATGGCAGGCACTGGAAAGAAAGCGGACCAGAAGAAACCATCTGTGTGGAAGGATACGAAATATTTCGGAAGGCACGGATTCAATTCAAAACATGCACTCAAGGTAAAAGAGATAAACCTTTTCTATATAGAGAATCATTTAGATTTATTGCTTAAAGAAGGCACGGTAAAGAAAGAGGGAGACCATTACACGTTAGACCTCAAGGATCTCGGATGCAATAAGCTGCTCGGTTCTGGAAAGATCACAAAGAAGTTATTCGTAAAGACACTCCTTGCATCTGCAAGTGCAATCGAGAAAGTCGAGAAGGCTGGCGGAAAGGTCGAAGTGAAGTATTCTGGAGAAGATTTACCAGTTACTAAGAATTCTAAGTAATTTTCCGACAGCGTAAGTCAATATGGAACAGATAGATTATTTGGTTATAGATTTATTTTTTTGATTTATTTCTTTAATCACTTCTTTATTCTTGTACCACACTGCCTTGCATAAGGCGTTATCCCAAAAAGTACTGATTCCTCTGAATCTATGCGCAGCGGAAGTCCCCTGTTCTCTCCCGTCTCTCCCATATATACTGTGAGTACGCCAAGACCGTCGACGAATGATTTCCTGCCTTCCTTTGTTTGATAAGTCAGATTAGCGGAGAATTTCCTGCATTGATATGTTACACTATCGGTTTTTAGAAGGTATTCCTCTGTGTGTGTATCCACAGGATATTTTGTGCCCTTGTAGAGTATGTGTATGGTCGTGTCGAATGGCATTCTTCTATTCAGTATTATCTTTGACATCATGAAATACGCCGGCTGTATCGCAAGTACTGAATCGGCTATATGCGCTACTGTGTCTTGGACGTAAGGTATATACTTATTTGATGGAGTTCTCGCAATCCCTTTTTCATAGTAGAATATTGTGTGACCGAGGGTTCTGATATCTTTCCAGTCAGAAAATTCTCCTCGAAACTCTCTTCTGATAATAGTGCTATCGTATGCCGTCAATTCATTTTTTCCACCGCGCGTGACTGTAATATCTTCGACAGGCATCCCGTCATCGTCAAGATACGTCCTGAATTCTATATCTTTAGTGTATATCCCTCCTATCTTTATCTTTGCCCTTCCATCTATAACCTTTGTTCTCCGCGGAAGATTGCTCCCTATCTTGTAAGTAGAATCGTTGAATTTATGGCTCTGCCACACTGTCGAGCTGTCTAGAGTCATAACATCTCCAAGAATTGTGTGGATAATGACATCATAGTACCTTTCGAATTCCGGAACTATTATCCGCTCGAGATCGCTTTTAGGTTTTCTTTTGTCACCTGTCTCTCTAGAGTTAATATTTCCTTCGCTCATAGCGGTGATTCCGCAGATAGACATAGCCGCTGCGATTGCGAATGTTGCAAATGTTCTATTGAATCTTGGCATCAGACACCATTTTTTTGTTTTGCTTTTGGCTATATTAATATTTCGAATTATCATCAAAATTATCGTCGATAGATGATGATTTCGTAACTACTTGTGGACGAATTGTGCTCATTTATAGAAAAATTTATATATTCGGTACCTGAATATTTAATAGATGTCTACGCCTATATTCAAGGTAAAGGGAGTGAGTAAGGTATTCGACAGGCGAATCGTTCTTGATAATATAGATCTAGAAATAAATGCTGGAGAAATTTTTGGGGTAATAGGTGCGTCAGGCTCGGGTAAAAGTACGCTCCTTAGCATATTGATTGGATTTCTGAAGCCAGAGACAGGCGAGGTATCTTTCAGGACTGAACACTTGCTCGAACACAAGGATTCTCATATATTCCGTTCAGTATTCAAATACAATGATGAGTTAAAAAAAGTTGTAGGCATGGCTGCGCAAACTCCCTCATTTTATACGACGATGACTGTAAAGGAGAATCTACATTATTTCGGAACACTCTATGATCTTTCTCTTGACACGTTGAAATCTAACATCACGACGCTCATAAATCTCATGGACCTTCAGGGCTCAGAAAATCGTCAGGCAAGATTCTTATCGGGCGGTATGCAGCGGAGGCTCGATATGGCGTGCGCGCTCATACACGATCCACGGATACTTATACTCGACGAGCCGACAGCAGACCTTGACCCGCTCTTAAGAAATCATATATGGAGACTTGTAAGAAAAATCAATAAGCGCGGAACGACAATAGTTCTCGCATCGCACCATCTTTCAGAGCTCGAGTTATTGTGCTCGAGAATAGCTATACTCAAAGAAGGAAAGATACTTGCAGTCGGGACTCCAAATGAACTCAAGGAGAGATTCTCACAACATGAAGAGATACATCTCGAGACTTTCCCAGGAAATTATGACGCATTATCGAACATAAAGGATTCAGAGGCGCTCAAATACATAGCAAAGATTGAGGACAAGGGAACAAAGCTAGTCATATACACATCAAAGCCGGAGATAGTGCTCAACGCGATGATGAAACGCCTTGAAGAGCTGAAAGAGACGATAGTCGACCTGAAAGTCACTAGACCGACACTTGATGAGATATTCATAAACATATCCGAATCCTCTGAAGACAAGGCTGAAGAGCAGGAAGAGGAGCAGGAAGAGAAGGAAAAGAAAAAGAAAAAATAAGTTGCACGATATAGATTATTATCAAAGCTGATATTCAATGAAAGTATTCAAGATAACCGGAAAGAACCTGAAAATTCTTGCAAGGAGCAAGACAACCTTACTCATGGTAGTGTTCGGCCCCCTTCTGATAATGCTGCTCGTAGGATTCGCGTTCAACAGCACATCGACATCAAAATTAAACATAGGATATGTGACTGATAAGAGCACAAACCTTACCCAATCATTCATACAAGCATTGAACGATAATCCTAATTTCCTTGTAGTATCGTCACCATCAGAGACCCAATGCGTCAATATGATACAGCAAGGCAAAGTACATCTGTGTATTATATTCCCGGATGATTTCAGCGTCGACAACAACAAGACGAATAACCTAGTATTTTATGTCGATCAGTCAAGGACGAATTTCGTATACGCAATCATAGACACAGTGTCTTCAAAGATATCTCTGACAAGTACACAACTCAGTTATCAGATGACAAATGATTTATTGTCTGTAATCGACAGCACAAAGAGGTCAGATACGGAGCAGCTTGCGAGCATAATCGCCTTGAAGTCTTCAGTTGATGATATGTCAACAAAATTAAAGGATGTCCAGTCAAAGCTAAGCAATCTAGACTTGACTCCATCATCTGTACAGACGGGCACTACAAATGGGCCTCTTTCAACAATATCGAGCGACATAAGCGACTTGCAGACGAGAGGCAATACGGTAATAACAGATGGACAATCGCTTGGCGCCCAATGCGGCGGCGGCAATTGCGGAAATCTTACAGCCCAATTCACCAGTGCAGGTTCAGACCTGACAACTAAATTCAATGTGACATCAACAGACCTCGACACGTTGAACTCATCTCTAAGCAGCTTGTCTAATGCTGTCGATAAGATAAACCAGAAACTCATAAACGCCCAGACGACGACTACCGATTCTTCGACTACTGTCGATGACAATGTCAAGGCGCTTGCCCAATTGAAGACCTCTCTTGATGACTTGAAATCATCGATAGAGACTACAAATGCGCAAATAAATGCACTAAGGGTCACGAGCGCAGAGAGCATCGTCAATCCTATCACGACGACGATAAAACCTATCAGCAGCAAATCGAGCAACCTCAATTTCATATTCCCGTATTTCTTGATATTGATAATTGTCTTCATAAGCATAATGCTTTCGAGCAGCATAATAATAGTCGAGAAGACATCAAAGGCATACTTCAGGAACTTCACGACGCCTACAAAGGATCTAACATTTGTCATGTCCGTATTTTTGACAAGCTTCTTTGTCGTCCTAATACAGATAGTTTTCATACTAGCTCTCGCCTACTATTTCCTCAACGCTTCAATCTTTGATAACTTCGGGCTCACCGCTATCCTGCTTCTATGCTCCATCGCACTATTCACGATGATAGGAATGATAATAGGTTACCTATTCAACAGCCAGGAGGCTGTGATGATGGCGAGCATCAGCGTAGGAAGCGTATTCCTCTTCTTATCAAACCTGATACTTCCTCTCGAGAGCATGTCTGCATACATCCAGAACCTTGCAAAATTCAATCCATACGTCATAACTTCAGAGCTCCTAAAGAAATTGACGGTATTCAATTCGTCATGGGCAGACGTATCTTCTGATTTCCTGATAATCGCAATATATCTCGTGGTGGCTTTTGCGCTCGTTCTTATAATCCAGAAGGCTTCAAAAGTCCAGTTCATAAGCAAAAAACCAATAACGAAACAGCTCATGGCAAAAGAGCCGACTATAGACAAGTACTTTAAATTGAAGAATGGTGTCCTACTCATGAGCGAGAAGGACCTTCTTTACGAACTTGAGAAGATGAGCGATAAAGAATTCGAGGAATATGTCACGAAGAGAAGGAACGATTTCGAATCATGGCTCATTCTCAACAAGAAACACGACCTTGCAAAGAAGATAAAAGAGTGTAAGACCAAAAAAGATATGATCAATGCCCTTCAGAAGTATAAGGACGATATAACAGTAGATTTAAATAAGAAGCAATAATTCTTTACGATAGGTGTTTTATGGAACGAGGGACTAATAATACTAAATTCGAACAATTTACGGCACGATTCTCAGATACGGGCATAGATGCCCTAAAGATTGGGAGAAATTATTTTCTTGCTGAAGACAGGTTGAAGAAGCTCAAAGAGGGCGTGAATAGGGATCCTTTCTCTCTCGGATTATTTTTAGGTGAGGAGCGTGGCGAATTTCATCCGAGTCCTGCGATGATAGATGTGATATCAAGGCTTCCAGATTCTGAAAACAGGAAGATATTCGTCAATGGAAAGGCTGAGTGGCTATTCTTATGCGGAAGAAACATCCTAGAAGATTCTATAATAAAGAATCCGCGTAACATTAAAGATGGTCCAGTGCTCATCCAGAACGAAAAAGGCGAAAACTTGGGCTATGGCATGTTCATGAAGCAAGGACGAGACTTAGTAATAAAGAATTTCTTAGACAAAGGAAAATATTTGCGAATGAATGAACGGAAGAGAAGATAATTCTATATAGTATTCTTTATTCTTAAGTAGAAACATTTTTAAATAAGTTGCTATGCCTATATTGTTTTAGATACTTAGAGACTTTAGTAACAATCAACGAGGAATGACTACGATGAAAGAGAGATCAAAGCTAACAGACAGAGTAAAGATACTTGAAGTGGAGTCGTTAAGTCCGTCTGTAACAACTAATATTTCTCCCAGTACATTACTAATATTAGCATCCAAATTGCATGATTTACAAGAAGCATCTCTTAATCGTCCTGTAACCCTGCAGAGTGTGCGTGCTCTTTTGTCCCATTTTGGCCACCCGGTGCGTTACAATAGAGAGACCTTGGAGAGATCCTTAGATGGGGAATTATTGTTATATAAGCGTGCATTCGACCCCATAGTGATATTATCTCCCAACACTTTTCGAGGGACGAATAATTATGATGTTGCTAAGGGAAAACCTACAGTTTTATCGGATTATATCTACTTGCTGCAGTCGCAAGATACGTCTAACGTTAATACATTATATATAGGGTTATACACCGAATTGAATCATACCGTCGAAAAACATTTTGTCGACAACAGATTATTGCGTTTAGAGTTTAAGAAAAATGGACATATTGAAACGGCCGATTTGAGGCAGTTTGGATCTAGAACAGTCAATGATGCAAGACGCATAGGTTATCATACACAACAAGGAAAAATATACAGGCCAAGATAATTCGCATTCTTCAGAAAAACTTATAAAATCCTATTGGTGTTTAACATCATGAAGATAGTCATATGCGGAAACCTAATGTTTGCCAAAAAGATGATGGAGATAAAAGAATCTCTCGAGTCTTCAGGCCACACAATTCTTCTTCCAATAGAGATGGGAAACGTCACGTATTCTAAGAAGGATCCTGCGCAGGGCATCGCAAACATAATAACTCACGATCTCATACGCGAACATTACAGAAAGATTGTATCATCAGATGCAATACTCGTCGTGAATATGACAAAGAATGGCTTTGAGAATTATGTCGGCGGAAACACATTCCTCGAGATAGGCTTTGCCCATGTAAATCACAAGAAAATATTTTTACTCAATCCAATACCTAAGAACTTGAATTATTACGAAGAGATAGGTGGCATGCAGCCGGTAATACTCGATGGCAATCTGTCGAAGATATTATAGTTTGATTCTGTTTGAAGTCATAGTAACATTTTTATATGTGTATATTCATGTGGATACATGTCGCTAAAAGAATTCTTTAAACCGACAATCCTAAAGGTATTATTAACAGTGATTTTTCTCGTCATAACAATATTCTTCGTGCCATTTTTTAATATAACTCCTCAACTATGTACAGCAAGCATCCCTCCTCATTGTTATAACAAGAGCGCGATAAATTATTTGTATATTATTTTTTTGATAGTTTACTATTGGGTATCTTGTTCTGTAGTTCATCTATTCAAAAAAGAAAAATTCCTATAAATTTATATCTAGAATTTCTACAGTATCTGGTGGAACTCTATCTCGTTCTCTTTTAATGCGCGTATAGCCGGCAATTCTTTTCCTGAGATGAATTCGAGACTTGCACCGCCGCCAGTCGATACGTGAGTGAACTTTGACTTCCATGGAAGTATGGCGTCCTCAGTGTCTCCACCGCCGATTATGACAACTTTTCCAGAATTCGCAAGATATTCTGCAATGTTGTTTGTCGATTCAGCGAACTTAGAAACCTCAAAATATCCTAATGGTCCATTCCAGAACACCGTCTTTGATTTGTTTATGTAATCCTTGAATAACTGGATCGATTCATGGCCGATATCGAGG
>Ga0265322_10000353_pt1 | contig 19254 bp, 30 predicted proteins | sample 41222metaG_FD_193584 | JGI IMG/M metagenome (GOLD analysis project Ga0265322, IMG submission 193584) | Rhizosphere microbial communities from Carex aquatilis grown in University of Washington, Seatle, WA, United States - 4-12-22 metaG | ecosystem: Host-associated > Plants > Roots > Rhizosphere...
CCGATCCTCAGCTGCAGAAGATCGAGGCGCTGCTCGCCGACATGAAGCTGCCCTGGGCGTATATCCACCGCTCGAAGTTCGGCCCGACCATGGTTAAGAAGCTGACCGGAAAGGATCGCATCGAGTGGGCCGACACGGCCGGCAAGCAGGCGGTCATCACCGCCCTGGTCAAGCGCCAGCAGAAGGTGAATGGCTGATGAACGATACCGTCGACATCGAGGCGCGTTACCTGCCAGGTATCCTGCAGGAGATTGCCGGGCTGATCGGCCTGCAGAAGACGCTCGCCCTGGTGCGCTCGTATGGCGGCATCCGGCTCTACGTGCCCAAGCGCTTCGATCCCGACCATCCGCTGGTCAAGATCATCGGCCACGAGGCCACAGTCAAGCTCATGGAAGCCTACGGCAGCCAGGAGCATTTCGACCTGCCCAAGGGAGAGATCGCCGTCAAGGCAGCCCGCGACAAGCAGATTCGCGCCGAGCGCTCGAACGGGGCGACGCATGCCCGTCTGGCCATCAAGCACGGGCTGACCGAGCGGCACATCCGCAACATCCTCGGTCCGGAAGAGGATGACAGGCAGGTTGCGCTGTTTTAGGATGATGGAAAGGGAGATTGCGATGAAAGTAACGAACGGGTACTACAAAAAAGCAGCTAAAGGCCTGACCACTCGAGGCCAGCGCCGTTTGCGTCGGCATATCCGTTGTGAGTTGCTGGGGTGCCAGAGGGATATCAAGTCCCGCCTTGCCAGCGAATTTCAGGGAAAGAAGCTCGATGCAGCGCTACGCCCCGATGTCCAGGCGGCTATTGCCGAAGTGATGCAGGCCAGGGTAGATCGGCCATTGACGGCCAAGGACAATTGGCAGGACTACAAGAAATCAGAGCTGGGAGCGTAAGGATATGAAACGTTACTTCTGTGCCATTGCCATTGCGGCGTTGCTTGTAGCCTGTGGTGATTCCAAAGCTCCAGCGCAAGTGGCGCTTTCTGCGGCTCAGCAGCTTGTTGTTCTGGATGCCGGCGGCCCTGTACCCAGCAAGGAAGAAACCATTACCCGGGGCTATCAGGCAATCCTCGACGACCTGACCAGCAAGTTCCCTGGGCTGTCCGATCACGATATCGCTGATCAAGTTGTTCGGTGTCAGGGCGCCTTGGCCAAACATAGCATCAAGGTCGATTTCTTCGATATTCTTTCGGGCTTGAACCAGACGGTTCCTGCCGGGATGAACAACCTGGCGTTTAATGACTTGCTCCTTACCTATACAAGCTTGCGCGAAAAAGGGCTAGGGCATGATGAATCCATTGCCTCGCTCGGACAGTTCCTGGAAAAAACCAATGCGATGAAGCCGCGGGCATAACGCCTGCATGGCTTGAAACCAAGGGCGCTTCGGCGCCCTTTGCTTTTAGCGGAAGCGCTTCCGCCTTATCCCGCTTTCGCGCGCGCGCGAACATGCGGGCATGCGACCAACAAACCTCATCGTCATCCATTGCGCGGATAGCCCGAACGGCGACACTTTGTATCGCGGTACGCCGGGCCAAGCCGATTTTCGCAACCCAGCCCAGACAATCGACGAATGGCACGCTTCGCGTGGCTTCCATCGGTCTGAGGATTTCATGCGCCTGCAGAATCCCGAGCTGCGCGCCATCGGCTATCACTTTGTGATATGCCGCAGCGGCCTTGTTCTAACCGGCCGCCACGTCGACGAGGTCGGCGCCCACGTGCAGGGTTTTAACCAGAAGAGCATCGGCATTTGCCTGGTCGGTACGGATCAATTCACCCCCGAGCAATGGGCATCGCTGGCGCACCTGGTGACGGCCGAGACGGCGCGGATCTCGAACCGCAACGGCCCGGCCGACCGCAATAACCCGCTGTCGATCGCCGCTTGCCCCGCCTGGGCGCGCGAGCACGGCATCACCATCACCGGCCACCGGGATCTGCCGAACGTTCACAAGCTCTGCCCCTGCTTCGATGTGGCCACGTGGCTGGGCAATGGAATGGAGGCTCCAAAATGAAACCCTGGTATCTGTCCAAGACGCTGATCCTCAACCTGGTCGTCGCTGCACTGACGGCGGCCGAGGCCCAGCTCAATTTTCTGCAGCCGCTGCTGCCCGTTAATTTCTACGCGGTTGTCGCCTTCGGCCTGCCGATTTTTAACGCGGTTCTGCGCCTGGTCACCAAGCAGGCTATCAGCCTCGGTTTCGGTGAATCGAAGTGATCGCGCGCGGCACCAAGCCGTGATTTTTACCCGTCCCTGAAAGGAAATCCCCATGAGTCTGCATGACATGCTGCAAAAAGAAGCCAACGAACTGCGCGCCAAGGCCGAGTCACTTGTGACGTCTGCCCAAGCCGAGGCAGCAACGCTCCATAACCAGGCCTCAGCCATCGAGCTGAAGCTTGAGTCCATCCCCTCCGAGCTGGAGGAGCTTGCCGAGGAAGCCATCGGCCGCGTTCGGGATTTTTTCAAGGGCCTGTGATGGTTGCCTTCAATGCCCTGTCGCTGGAGATCAAGGCCGCCATCCTGGCCGCGATCGCCGCGGCGGTCTTCGCGGCTGGGTGGTCAGTCAATGGCTGGCGCCTGGGCAACAAGCTGGCCGATCTGCAGCGCGCCCATGCCGAGCAGGAGGCCGCTGCCGCCGAAGTGTCTGCCGGCAAGCTGGCTGTGGCCATGGCCCGCGGCGATGTCCTGAGCGCCAAGGTGGCCGCAACTGAAACCGCACTCAACACCCTCACGCAGGAGAAAGATGATGCCATCCACCGCCTTACTGTTGGCCGCCCTTGCCTTGGCAGCGCCGCTGTCCGGGTGCTCAACGGCCCCGCCATCGGCCTCCATGCACCAGGAGTGCCAGAAGCCCCCGGCGGCGTTGTACCAGCCGATGGAGCCTTTGCCACCGATACGGATGTCGGGCTCTGGATCGCCGGCGCCCAGCGTAGCTACAACACCTGCCGCGGCCGTCTCCAAGCCGTAGCGGATTTTTACTCGACCAAACCTGTAACGCCCGAACCTGAAGAGGAAAAACAACCATGAAACGTTTCCGTTCCCTTGCCGTTGGATTGGCCTTCGGCCTTTCTGCCGCCGCCGCCTTCGCCGGTTCCTTGACCGACTACGGCGAAAACAAGGTTCTCGATGCGGTGCTACGCGCCCAGGCTATCGGCACGCCGGCTACCTGGTATATCGCGCTGGCTACCTCGACCTGCACCGATGCCGGCCCCGATACCGAGGTCAGCACCACGAGCACCGGATATGCCCGCCAACCCGTCACAGCCTCGCTGGCCAACTGGGCCGGCACGCAGTCGGCCGGATCGACGGTCGCCTCAACCGGCACCAACGGCACGACGAGCAATAACAACGCCATTACCTGGTCGGCCTCGACGGCCGCCTGGGGGACGATTCAGTCCGTCGTCTGGTATGACGCATCAACGGCTGGTAATCGCTGGATCTGCATCAACCTGACCAGCTCGCTCGCTGTCTCCGGGTCTGGCTTCACCGTGTCGTTCGCCGCCGGCCAGCTTAGCTTCCAGATCGATAACTGATCATGACGCCAGCCCAGCAATCCGCGCTTGAAACGATCGCCGGCCGGGCGCTGACGCCGGGCGAGCTGGTGGCTATTGATGCCCTGCTTGAGGTTCGTGACGACGTGCAGATCGCGAACATCATCTCGGCCGGGCGCACCAGGATAGTACCGACGCCAATTGGCATTGGCACGGTGCTGGCCGTCATGGCGCCGTCCGGCGGGGACTTTTTGAACTCGCTGGATACGCTTGGCGCCACCGACGCCAACGTCAAGTGGTCGCTCAAGATGATCGAGCAGGCGACGTTCGACGTTGGCCACCCCATCACGCGCGAACAGCTTCAGGCTTTTGCCGTGGCGCAGCCAGCCCTGGCCGATGCCATTGGCGCTCTGCTGGCCGTAGCGCAGCAGCCCGATCCGATCCCTTTTACTAAGGTCAGCGACGCCTTGAACAAGGTGGCCCCATGACGACACCTATCATCCGCGTGCCTGGCACGGCACTGACGCCCGTTACCGTATCGGCCATTACAAGCGGTTCCCCAGGATACGCCAGCACTCCGATGCGGATTACCACCTCGGGGCTGACGCCAGCGAATCTGTTGCTCGCCGATTTTCGTCTGACCTCGATCACTTGGGGCGGAACGCCTTCCGCTGCTGGCGCCATCCAGCTTTTTGCCGTCGATCGCGATTTTGCCGGGAACATCGGCCCGACGCCTGGCGCAAATTATCTGCCCCGGCTGGTCGGGTCTTTCTCGCCTCAGGAGCTGGCCTCCGGATCGCCGGGCATCATGGCGCTGAATTCCGTCGCGCTCAGCCCGGACGCCGATTACTACGTCGCAAACAACGCGACGGGCCAGACGTTTGCCTGCACGTTGTCTTGCACGCCCTGGTCGCCGGGTACCTGATTCATGGGTGCGATTGATCTTTCGCGATTCATCTGGCCGGATGCAGATCAGGGACGACAGCCACAACATGTGGCTCCAGTCGATGAGGCTAGTCAGCTATCGGCTGCCCTTGTGTATGCCGGGAACGGGCCTGGCAGATTAGGATTCTTCGATGCGGTAGGAAATACGGCATTGACGCTATCAGGCGTCAGCAGGGGATCGCGATCTTGCGGGACTAGCCTCATTTTCGGGGGCTCCGCAACGGCCCAGACTTCGAGCGGATTCGGGGGCGACCTGACCAACGGCCTGACTGTAGTGGCCGTATTTACGCCAGATGTTTCAGGGTCGAAGCGCACAATAATCGGCATTCAAGGTTCCACCGGCATCGCGCTATTCGCAGATTCAAGCGACGGCATCGGTCTTGACGTGACCGGTAACTACAACGTCTTTACTGCAGGATCTCTCGGCATCACTGCTGGAACGAAACATGTCATAGCCATTTCATACACCCGTAGTGTCGGGTACGCCATCGCTCTAGACGGCAAGATAATCGCGAGCGGCGTAGATAGTGGAGGAGCGGGTCCGGTATCGGCCTTTCGCATCGGATGCCGCCCAGGGGATGCTTCCGAAGCCTTTAACGGCGGCATATCCAGTTACCTGGCCTTCTCGTCGCCGAAAAGCAACTCGCAACTTGTCGATCTGACGCGCAATCCGTGGCAGCTCTTCAAATCGCCACTGGCGATATTCATGTCGCAGTCGGCTGGCGGATCGTCTGCCATTGCCGCAGCCGGCGGCGATACCGCATCCGGCTCCGCCAATCTGTCCGCCCAGGTTGCTTTGGCCGCCGTTGGCGTATCGACCGCCAGCGGTTCGGCCGGCGCCACGGTCAGCGTGCCGCTCTCGGCGGCTGGCCTGGATGTATCGAGCGGCACGGCCAATGCCGTGGCCACCATCACCATCAGCGCTGCAGGCCTGGCTCAAGCCGCCGGCCAGGCTGGACTATCCGCCGCCGTGCTGATCGCCGCAGCTGGCGCCGCGCAAGCAGCTGGCAATGGCACGCTGGCGGCTCGCCTGAACGCCCTTGCCTCGGGCGGTGACCAGGCCGGTGGTACGGCTAACCTTTCCGGCGGTGCAGCCGGAGCGTTGAGCGCGGCCGGCGGCGACGTGGCCAGCGGCTCGGCTGTTCTGGCCGTCAGTATCCAGCTCGCTGCCATCGGCGGCGATGTGGCTGGCGGCTCGGCCAATCTCACTGGCGGCGCTCCTGGGGCTTTAGCCGCTTCAGGCGGCGACGTGGCGGGCGGTTCGGCTACCGTATCGGCCGGCGTCAAGATCTCAGCCACTGGCGGCGATGTGGCCAGCGGCTCTGCCAATCTGAGCGGCGGTGCGCCTGGCGCCCTGGCGGCATCCGGCGGCGATGTGGCAGGCGGTTCGGCAACCTGGTCAAGCCTGGTTACCGTCACGGCGGCCGGATTCGTCCAGGCCATGGGCGCCGGCGCTCTCGTCGTTCAGGTGCCGATATCGGCGACTGGCCATGACTATGCCGGCGGTTCGGCCAACGCAGCGCTGGCTGGGCTGGTCCGTAATTTCCGGTTGATCGCAGCCCCGGCCAAGCGGCTGACCAATGCCGGCATCGGCGCCAATCGCCTGACCACGCTTTATCACGAGGTATCCCATGGCTGATGCCTTCATCCCCGGCGAAGTCGCCAGGCTGACCCTGGAGGTTACCGATCTGTCCGGCGCCGCCGCCGAGCCAGGCAGCATCACGCTGCGCGTTAAGCCGGGCTCTGGCGTCGTTACGAACTATGCCTACGGTACCGCGCCGGAAGTCGTGCGCGACGGCGTCGGGCTCTACCACGCCGACATTCAGCTCACGGCATCGGGCCAGTGGGCCTACCGCTGGGAGCTTTCATCGCCCAATGCCGGGGCCGCCGAGGGCGTGATTGTTGTTTTGAAAAGCCGTGTTATCTGAAAGAGAGAAATGAGCCGAGAAGAAGTCACCCTGGCCCTCGGGGTCGCCAATTTCATCCTAACCTGGGGAGTTGCCCTCTACATGTACCTCGCCAACAAGAACAAGGCCACAAACGAGCGGATCGGCAAGCTTGAGGATGATCTATCGGACAAGATTGAGGGCCACTCGGGACGCATCACGCATCTTGAGACGGCTGCCGAGATGGCGCCGACCCATCACGACCTGGCTGCAGTCTATGAAAGCCAGAAGAAAAGCGACGAAAAGCTCAACAAGCTGATCGGCGAGAACGAGGGGCAGTCCGCCATCTTGCGGACGATCCTGACGCAAATCACCCAGAAAGGCCTGGCATGACTGAAACTGAATACCGTCGGCGAAACGCCATTCTGGCGACGCTGAGCTTTGATCCGCTGGCTACCGTGACCAAGGTCCGCAACGAGCTGGAGACGGTGCACGGCATCGCGGCCAGCGCCGACCTGGTGCGCGCCGACCTCAGCTGGCTGCAAGAGATGGGGCTGGTCCGCTTCGATGGCCAGGCCGCCCAATGCACCGAGCGCGGCATGGATGTCGCCCGCCTGCGCGCCAAGTTCCCGGGGTGGGCGTGATGGGGCCCATCGACCTTGGCCCCGCGATCCGCGCTATCGTTATTGCTGGCGTCCTGGCCGGCGTCGCCCTGGGTGTCGGCGTGCCCTGGTTGTGGGATGTCGCCATCAAGCCGCTGCTCAGAATGCTGGTGATGTGATGGCCCGCCCTCCCGAAGAACGTATGAAGCTGCGCACCGCCTACATCGGCGGGCTGCCGCTCGAAGCCGCTGCCGACAAGGCCGGCGTGCCCTATGCCACGGCCCGCAACTGGTTCCGCGCTGCGCGGGACGAAGGCGACGACTGGGACAAGTTCCGCGCCGCCTCGCTGATCGTCGCAGGTGGCGGCATCGAGCAGGCCATGGGGCGCATCATCGCGGCCGGCCTGATGCGCTGCGAGGCGCTCCTGGAACGGATCGGCGAAATCGAAGATCCTGCAGCGGCGGCCGACTCGGTAGCCTCTCTCGGCGATACGATGTCCAAGCTGCGAGTCGCCGCTAAGTCGTTCATGCCGGAAGTCAGCGAACAGGCCGTGGCCATTGACACATTGAAGGCGCTATCGGTCTGGGCAGGCAATGCCGCACCAGCCAAAGGCATGGTGCTGGCCGAGCTTCTCGACGGCTATGCCACTGCCAAAAAGCTCCAGATTGCCGCCCCGTTGGAGGAACTTCGCGCCCGAGCCCGTGCAGCCGGAGCGGTCGATTCGACCAAGGTTGGCGGCCTTTCTGACGAATCGGCCGACGCGATCCGCGCTAAGATTCTCGGGGTCAGCTGATGACCATTGTTGCCGAGCCTCGCGAAGCCCGCACGCCCATGGCGCTGCTGCCTTACCAGCAGCGCTGGTGTGCCGACCGCTCCCAGGTCAAGGTTATGGAGAAATCCCGGCGAGTCGGCATGTCCTGGGGCGAGGCGGCAGACACGGCTTTGCTTGCAGCATCGGCCTCCGGGATGAATTCGTTTTACATCGGCTACATGAAGGACATGGCCAAGGAATTCATTGCCGACTGCGCGTCCTTTGCCAAGGCTTACAGCCTAGCCGCCGGTGATATTGCCGAGACAGAAGAGGTCTGGTTCGAGGGCGAAGAAAAGAAGTCAATCTTCGTTTATACGTTGCGCTTCCAGTCCGGCTGGCGCATTGAGGCTCTATCGTCGGCGCCGCGTAATCTGCGCGGCAAGCAGGGGCGCGTCATCCTCGACGAATTCGCCTTCCACCAGAACCAGAAGGAACTACTCAAGGCTGCGCTGGCACTATTGATCTGGGGCGGCGAGGTGCATGTCATCACCACGCACAATGGTGTTGAAAACGAGTTCAACCAGCTAGTGCTCGATATCCGTGCAGGGAAAAAGCCGTACAGCCTTCATCGCGTTACTTTCCGCGATGCCGTCGAGGAAGGGCTATACGAACGCGTCTGTCTGCGCACGGGTAAAACATCGACTGTTGCTGAGCGTGACGCCTGGATCAAGGGAATTTATGACCAATACGGTTCGGCGGCAGAGGAAGAACTCGACTGCGTGCCCAGCAATAGCGGCGGTGCATGGTTGCCCCGTGCCCTGATCGAAGCTCGCATGCGCGATGCGCCTGTTTTGCGCTGGAAGCCGCCAGCCAAGGATTTCATGCTCTGGCCAGAACAGTTGCGCACAGCCGAGATGCGCGACTGGCTTGAGGAGAACGTGTTACCGATTCTCGCTACGCTTGATCCTGAGCTGCGATCCGGCTTTGGCTTCGACTTCGGCCGGACTGGTGACTTGTCCGTGCTGCTGCCATTTCAGATTACGAAAACCCTGCGGCGTCGTTTCCCATTCGCCCTGGAGCTTTCAAACTGCCCGTTCGACCAGCAGCGCGAAGCGATGTTTTACATCGGCGAACGTCTTCCGCGTCTATTTGCCGGAAAGCTCGACGCTCGTGGCAACGGCCAGTACCTGGCGGAAAAAGCCGTGCAGAAATGGGGGGAGAGTCGCATGGAGTCGGTCATGCTTTCCCAGGCATGGTACCGCGACAATAGCGCTCCATTTAAGGCCGCCCTGGAAGATGAAACGGTCGAGTTGGTGCGCGATTCAGATCATCTCGACGACTTGCGTGCCTTTCAAATTGTCAAGGGAATACCTCTGCTGCCGGATACACGAACCAAGGGGCAGGATGGCCAACAGCGCCATGGCGACGCCGGCGTTGCTTACCTGCTGGCCTATGCCGCTAGCCGCATTGAATGGGTGGCTATCGAATACCAAAGCACCGGTGTCGGCCGCCATTCCGCCGGCCGCTTTGCTGATTACCTGGAGTAAGCATGTCCGAAGAAAACAAGACCCTGCAGCCGGTCGTCAATGAAATCGCCACGGTCGAGAAGGACATCACCTTCCTGGCCTTCCAGGGCATCCTGCGGCCGCAGGACGATACGCTGGAGTCACGCGGCAGCGGCAAGAGCTACAAGATCTACGACGAGATCGAGCGCGACTGCCACGCCTACGGCCTGCTGCAGAAGCGCAAGCTGGCCGTCATCGCCCGGCCGTGGCAGGTTGATCCAGCCTCGGAAGATCCTCGCGACGTGCAGGCGGCCGACATGGTGCGGGCAGCGCTGCAGGCGATCGGCGTGCCTGACGAGAACGACCCGGGCGAGCAGGTCGTCGTGGCCAGCAACTTCGACCTGGTCTGCTACAACCTGCTCGACGCGATTCTCAAGGGCTTTGCCGTGGGCGAAATCATGTGGGCCTACGACAAGCGGCTCAAGCAGATCGTCATCCGCGAAATCCGCCCGCGCAACCAGCGCCGCTTCAACTTCGACAAGGAATACAAGCTGCGCCTGAAGACCTGGGCGCAACTGATTCCGGGCGAGGAGATCCCGCCGCGCAAGTTCATTACTCATACCTTCGGCGCCAAGGATGGCAGCCCCTACGGCCTCGGCCTGGGCTCACGGCTGTTCTGGCCCGTGCTCTTCAAGCGCAAGGACATTACCTTCTGGCTGACCTTCCTGGACAAGTTCGGTAGCCCAACGTCCGTCGGCAAGTATCCGCCTGGTACTAGCGATACCGACCAGCAAAAGCTGCTCGACGCGCTGGCTGCCCTGGCAAATGACGCGGGCGTTGTAATTCCCGACAACATGCTGATTGAGCTGCTTGAAGCCAAGCGCAGCGGCACCGTCAGCTACGAGGAGTTCTGCCGCTACATGGACGAGTCGATGACCTTTGCCGTCCTCGGCGAGTCGCCTGGCTCCAAGGGCAGCGGCGGCGCGTTGGCTTCGGCAGCAAAAGCACGGGAGGAAGTTCGTCTCGAACTCGTCCAGGCTGACGCCGACCTGCTCTCGGCCACGCTCAATGCGACGCTGTCGCCCTGGCTGACCGCCTACAACTGCCCGGGCGCCCGGCCGCCAAAGATCTGGCGCCAGGTCAAGGAATCCGAGGATCTGAAAGAGCGTAGCGAGCGCGACAAGAACGTGGCCAGCATTGGCTTCCGCCCGACGCAGGCCGCGATCGAGGAGGCCTATGGCGGCGAGTGGGAGCCGGTCGCGCCGATCGGCGCCGGCCTGGCTGAAACCGCGCCGGCTAAGATCACGGGCAAGCCCGCTGGCCAGGTGCCAACCGACTTTGCCGAAACCGACACTGAGCGCGACCCGCTCGCGGCAGAAACAGCGCAGCTGGGCAAACGCGCCGCCCCGGCCGAACAGAAGTTGATCGCCCGCCTGCAGCAGCTGGCCGACGAGGCCACCGACCTGGCCAGCCTGCAGAAGTCCATGGTCGCCAACTTTGGCGATCTACCGCAGGATGAGCTGGTCAAGATCATGTCGGCCGGCTTCGCGCTCGCCGAACTCAAGGGCATTGCGGACGTTACGGACGGCCAGTGATGCTTGCCGCCGGCTTTCAGTCGCCTTTTGATGATCAGATTGCATTCTTCAAAGCCAAGCTGAATCTGCCTTCAGAGCGCTGGGATGACATCCAGCGCTCAGCGCATGACCGGGCCTTCATCGTCGCCGGCGCCATGAAAGCCGACCTCGTCCAGGATCTGCACGACTCCCTGGCCCAACGGATGAGCGACGGCACGGGCCTGCGCGAGTGGCGCAAGGATTTCAAGGGCATCGTGCAAAAGCACGGCTGGACGGGCTGGACCGGCCAGGGCAGCAAGGCCGGCGAAGCCTGGCGCACCGACATCATCTACCAGACCAATATGTCGACCGCCTATGCGGCCGGGCGTTACAAGCAGCTGACCCACCCGGACCTGCTGGCCGTCAAGCCCTACTGGCGCTACAACCACGCCGACGGCGTGTTGCATCCGCGGCCCTGGCACCTGGCGTGGAACGGCATCACGCTGCCCTGGGACGATCAATGGTGGCAGACGCACTACACGCCCAACGGCTGGAAGTGCCATTGCTGGATCTCGGCCGCCAGCCCCGGCGAATACGAAGCCGCCCAGGCCATCGGCAAGGGCACGCGGCCGCCGGGCTGGGATGTCCTGGATCCGAAGACTGGCGCCCCGCTGGGTATCGACCGCGGCTTCGACTACGCACCTGGTGCAAATGCCCGGGCGCCCCTGCAGCAGTTCATCGACCAGAAACTCATTCGCCTCAATGCGCCGATCGGCGCCGCGCTCTGGCAGTCGCTCAAGCCGATGCTGGAGGCGGAGCGCCTGGCTGGCCTGAAATCGATGGTGGCCACCACGGGCGCCAGCCTGCAGGCCAAGGGCGACGCAGTGAGCGTCTGGACCTTGCCGCCGGATATCGTCGAGGGCATGAGCGCCCAGGGCGTAATGCCGGAAAACGCCGCAGTCTGGCTGCGCGATAGCGAGCTGCTGCATGCCCTGCGCGAAACCAAGTCGGGCCGTGGCGCCGCCTTGCCGATGAGCACCTGGGAGAACCTGCCCAAGCACTTCGACGATGCCGAGGTGTATCTCGATGCCGAAGACAAGGCGCTGCTCTTCGCCTTTGACGGCAGCGGCAAGGGCAAGGCAAAGGTCGTGGTGCGGGTGAATTACAGCGACAAGCTGCGGGTCAATGGCCAGCGCGAAACCGTGACGGCAAACTTTGTCCGGACAGGCGGAATGGTCGAAGCGGGTGACCTGAAAAACCCGAAGCTGAAGAAGTTGAGATGAGCGGCGCCGGATTCGAACCGGATCATAACGGCGCTGGCGCGTCCTTAACCGTTCCCATTGGAAACAACCGCTCAAGGCCAGTATAGACCATGTTCATCAAAGCTGAAATCGTCGATCGCGAACTAACGGACATGTTCCGGCAGGTCGCCGAGCACGTCGAGAACCCGGGCCCCATGCTGCGCATCCTGGGCGAAGGCAGCGTCACGCGGATCAAGCGCCGCTTCGAAACCAGCCAGGCGCCCGACGGCCAGCGCTGGAAACCTAACGCCGAATCGACGCTGCTCAGCTTCATCGGCGCCAAGGGCGGCATCGGCAAACGCGGCAAGGTGACCAAGAAGGGCGCAGCCATCGGCGCCAGCAAGAAGCCGCTCATCGGCCTGACTCACGACCTGCAGCGCCAGAACCACTACGATGTCAGCGGCAATGTGCTGACCGTGGCCAATACCATGATCTACGCTGCCATCCAGCATTTTGGCGGCAAGGCTGGGCGCGGCCACCGGACGGTCATTGACGCCCGGCCATTCTTCCCGATCACGGCTACCCTGGATCTCTATCCGTCGGAAAAGGAAGCCATGCTCGGCGAGGTCTCGGAATACCTGAAAACGGTGATCCGCTAGAAACGCGCCAGAATCGATTTTCAGGGGCTGGCCGCGGCGGATGTACCGGCGCTACCCCGAAAACGGAAATTAACGCGCGATTAACGCTATCTCCGGGCATGTTGATGGCGCGCGTACCGGGGAGTTTTTCACCGGGGCGTTGACGGGGTGCTCCAGGACGGGCATTCTGAAAAGACAAACCCGGGTTCTGGCGGAAGCTCTTCCGCCTTATTTGCGCCCGGGGTGATCGCCACACTGGCGGTCATGAACACAGCCAAGCCCATCCAGATTTTCCGTGCCGGTCAGCATACCGCCATGAGCGGTGCTGTCCTGGCGTTTTCCGAATCCGACCTGCAGTCTTCGGCCGCAGCCTACGACCCGGCAAAGCACGAAGCCCCGCTCGTCGTCGGTCATCCGAAGCATGATGCCCCGGCCTATGGCTGGGTCAAGTCGCTGTCGGCGAGCGACGGTCTCGAAGCCGAGCCGCACCAGGTCGATCCGGCGTTCGCCGAAATGGTCGGCCGCAAAGCCTTCAAAAAGATTTCCGCCAGCTTCTATTCCCCGGACTCGCCGCAAAACCCGGTGCCGGGCGTCTATTACCTGCGCCATGTCGGGTTTCTCGGTGCCATGCCGCCGGCCGTCAAGGGCCTGCGCAATCCCGAGTTTGCCGATGCCGAGGAAGGGATCGTCGAATTCGCCGACTGGTCCGACGTGCAGAACGCCTCCCTGTGGCGTCGCATGCGCGATTTCCTCATTAGCCAGTTCGGCCTCGATAGCGCCGACAACGTCATCCCCGACTACGCCGTGGCCAACCTCGAACAGGAGGCTCGCTCGGAGTCGGCTGACGAGACCACCACCGCTGCCCCTGCTTTTTCCGATCCCATCAACCAGGAGACCCTAGTGACCCCTGAACAAGCGGCCGCGCTGGAGGCCGAGAACGCCCAGCTTAAACAGAAAATGGCCGACGGCGAGGCCCGCGAAAAAGCGGCCCTGTCCAAGGCGCGTCACACCGAGCATGCGGCCTTTGCCGAAGGCTTGGTTGCCGCCGGCAAGATGTTGCCCGTGCATAAGGACTTCACGGTGTCCTTCATGGACTACCTGGCCGACAAGGGCGACGTCATCGAATTCGGCGAAGGCGATGCCAAGCAGGCCAAGCCCGGTATCGAGGGGTTCAAGGCCTTCCTCGAAGCTTCTCCCAAGATTGTCGAGTTCCGCGAAGTCGGCTCGTCGGGCGAGCAGCTTGATACCGACGATGCCCTGGCTATTCACGCCAAGGCCGTCGAGTTCCAGGAAGCCGAATCCAAGGCCGGCCGCACGGTGGATATCGCCACCGCCGTGGCCCACGTCACGACCCAGGCCTAACGGCCGCCACCGGAGTTTTATTCCATGTCCAATATTTTGCTTTCCAAGAGCTTCCAGGCGGCCGCCGCCATCGCGGCTTTCACCCTGGTCAAGCATGCCGCGGCCGATGATCAGGTACAGGCTGCGGCGTCGGGCACCGATCTCGTTATCGGCGCCACTCAGGATGTCGCGCCCGCCCTCGGCGAACGCGTCGATATCTCGTTGGTTGGTATCACCTACGTGACGGCCGGCGCGGCAGTCGCTCGCGGCTCCCGCTTGATGTCCGATGCCTCCGGCCGGGTCATCGTCGCCGCAGCGGCCGCTGGCTCCAACGTCAATACCGTCGGTACTGCGCTGGAAGCCGCCACGGCTGCCGGCGACATCATCCGCGTTCAACTCAACCCGGGCACGTTCCAGGGCTAAGCCTGGACTTCCACTTTCTCATACGAGGCTATACCCCATGAAACAGTACCTTCAGATTCACAAATGGCAGCTGCTCACTGCCGTGCTGCTGCTGGCCGCCGTCGCGCTTGGCATTGCGCCACACGAGTCCGCCCTCGGCATTGCGCCTATGATGATGCTCAGTACCGGCGCCTTCCCGGTCAATCCGGCGCTGACGGCCATCGCCATCGGCTACCGCAACCCAGACGTAAACCTCATCGCCGATCGCGTTTTGCCACGATTGCCGACTCCCCAAAAATTCGGCTACACGGTTTATAGCGCCGCACAAGGCTATACCGTGCCGAATACCAAGGTCGGTCGCAAATCCGATCCGACCATGGTCGATTTCGGTGGCACGCCGGTCAATAGCGAAACCGTCGATTACGGTCTGGATGACTTGGTCCCGAATCTGGAAATCAAGGCGTGGGAAGAAATGCCCAAGCCGGCATCTGGCGGCCCGATATCGCCGTTGGCTGCATCAACCATGATGTTGACTGGCCTTGTTGAGCTGGATCGCGAGGTGCGCGTCTCAGGCCAGGTATTCAACACCAACAATTTTGCAGCCGCGAATCAATCGACGCTGAGCGGCACTAGCCAATGGTCGGACTACACCAACTCGAACCCGCTTTCGGCGCTGCTCACTGCACTCGACTCGACGCTGATCCGCCCCAATAAGCTGGTACTCGGCCAACAGGCTTGGACCGTCCTGCGCCAGCATCCGAAGATCGTCAATGCCGTTTATCGCACGCCGCAGAATTCCGGCTCCGTTCCCAAGGAAGGACTGGCCGAGCTGCTTGAAATCGACGAGGTCATTATCGGCACCGCGTTCGTCAATACGGCCAGGAAGGGGCAGCCAGCGGCCTACTCCCGCGCCTGGGGCAAGCATGCCGCCCTATTGTCAGTGTCGCTGACGGCAGCCCAGACCATGCAGCCAACCTTTGGCTTTACGGCCCAGTTTGGCACGCGCATCGCGGGGGAAATCGCGGCTCCGACAAAAGGCCTGCGTGGCGGCACCATCGTGCGCTCTGGCGAGTCCGTCCAGGAAGTCATCACTTGCCCCGATGCCGGCTACCTCTTCCAGAACTGCGTCTCTTAACCCCATACAACCAGTGGCCAGAGTGTTTGGCCCAATACGAGCGGTCCTTCGGGGCCACCTGTGAAAGCCCTGGGGCCGCCTCGTGCGGCTCCAGGCCAACCGGAGATCAACATGGCACCACCGAAATCCAAATCCACCGATCCGATCCCGACCGTCGCCGTCAAGGCGCTGGTCCCGGTCAATTACGACGGCACCTTGTATGGCCCCGGCCTGCCGGATGGCGATACTTTCGATTGTCGCGAGCCCGACCTGCAGCAGCTGCTCGACGTCAACGCCGTTGAAGAAGTCGTCGCCCAACAAGCACCGGACGCTTAAGGAAGTATTGCGATGCCCTACGCCATACAGGCCGACATGATTGCCTCCTACGGAGAGCGGGAGGTCATTGCCTTGACCGACCGCGATCTGCTGGGCGTGATCGACCCGGCCGTGCTGGCGGATGCCATCAACCTGGCGTCGGACGAGATCGACGCCTACCTCAATTCACGCTACGCGTTACCGCTCGTTAATCCACCGCGTCTTTTAACGCGACTGGCCTGCGACATCGCCCGTTACCGCCTGTGCGGTTCGGATGCACAGGAAACCGAACCGGTGCGCAACCGCTATAAGGATGCGCTCAAGACGCTCGGCATGATCAAGGCCGGCGATCTGACCCTCGGTCTCGACCCTGCTGCCCAGGAAGTGCCCGAGCGCGCGACCGTCCGCATCATCAACGGTCAGCGCGTCTTTACCCAAGCCGAACTGGGGGATTACTGATGATCGCCCAGATCGAAGACGCCATCCTCGCCCGGATCGGCGCTGCCAATGATGGACGCCTCGGCTACAAGATCGCGGCCATTGAAACCTACGGCGGCGACTTCGACGAAGAACTCGCCCAGGTCGTGCGTCGTTTCCCCGGGGTCTGGGTGGTCTATGCCGGCGGTGGCAAGCCGGTGCCCTACGGCACAAGTAAGGTCAAATGGAAAATGCCGGCGACCTTTGCCGTGATGGTCGGGGCGCGCAGCGTGCGCAGCGAGCCGTTTTCCCGGCGTGGTCTCGAAGCCAGCGATGGGACGGTCATCGAGCCAGGGGCCTATCACCTGCTCGAAGACTGCCGGCGCATCCTGCTCAATGCCGATTTTGGCCTGGAGATCGCCCGCTTCGAGCCAGGTGCCGTCCGCACGCTCTACAACACGAGGCTGAACGGCCTGGCGTTTTCCATTTTCGCCCAGGAGTGGCACACCGCATTCATCGTCGAGCCGGAAACGGTCGAGGGCGATGACTGGCTGCGCACAGGCTTCAACTATTACCTGCAACCCGACGACGGCAAAGCCGACGCTTCGGACCTCATCACCCTCAATCCGTAGGAGCCGCCATGCAAGTCCTCGCAGCCTCCGGTCTCAAGGTACCCCTGGAAGGGAAACCGAGGGACTACATCACCGACACACCGCCGGAAGGCGCTGCCGGTTTCACCGTGGTCGAATCGGCCTATTACCAGCGCCGTGTGGCTGAAGGCGATCTGGTGATGGTTCCGGCATCCGCTGAAGGCGAAGTTGCCCCAGCTGATGTACCCGCCAAGAAAACGAAGGAATAAACCATGGGCTCGGCAAACATTTCGTTCGACAACATCCCGGCCAGTATCCGCAAGCCGGGTAAGTACTTCGAGTTCAACACCAAGCTCGCGGTCAGAACCCTGCCGGGCAACCAGCAGAAGGTGCTGATCGTCGGCCAGCGCCTGGCTGCCGGCACCGTGCAGGCCAACACCCTGGTCGACATCTTTTCTGCGGCTGATGCCAATACCTATTTTGGCCGTGGCTCGATGCTAGCCCTCATGGTGGCCGCTGCCGTTGCCGCCAACCCCTATCTTTCGCTGCAGGCAATTGCGATGGATGATGCCGGCGCCGGCGTTGCTGCCAGCGGCACCATCACCATTACCGGGCCGGCGACGGCTGCCGGTGTGCTGACCGTGCAGGTGGGCGATATGCTCGTGCAGGTTGCCATTGCGAATGCCGATACGGCGACCGTGATCGCAGCTGCGCTTAACGCCCAGTTCGCCAAGCAGCCCGATCTGCCCCTCTCGGCCACAGCGGCCGCCGGTGTAGTCACGGTGAGCGCCAAGAACAAGGGCACGCTTGGCAACGCCATCAAGGTTTCGGCAACCGTGACCAATGGCATCGGCGTCACTGCGGTCGCTTCGGCGCTGGCCTCCGGGGCAACTGATCCGACGATTGCTACCGTGCTGGCCACGGTCTTTGCAGCAGGCCATAACATCATCATCACGCCGTGGAACGACACCGTGAATCTGACGGCGCTGCGTACCCACCTCGACAATGCCAGCGGCCCGCTTGAACAGCGCGGGGTGATCGGCGTCTATGCCCATGTCGGGACCGTATCCCAGGCGACCACGCTGGCCGCGTCGATCGATAGCGGCCGCCTGACGGGCGCGCTGCTCCCAGGCTGTTACGAGAACGTGTTCGAACTGGCGGCGGCCTATGGTGCCGTGATCGCCAGCGAGGAAGATCCGGCGCGTCCGCTCAACACGTTGGCGCTGACCGGTATCTCGGCCCCGCCGCAGGCCTCATGGCTGGATCGCGTCTCAGTCGAGAACTGTTTATGGAACGGTGTCACGCCGCTCACTGTCGGCCCTGGCAATAAGGTGCAGATCGAGCGCGCCATCACGACCTACACGCTCGATCCGCAAAGCATCCCCGATGTCTCGCTGCTCGACCTGACGACGATCCGCACGCTCGACTACGTGCGCAAGGCCGTCCGTGAGCGCATCGCCCTTCACTATCCACGCGAGAAGTTGTCCGAGAAAACGGCGCCCAAGGTGCGGTCCGATATCCTCGACGTGCTTTACAAGTGCGAGGAGCTGGAGATCGTCGAGTTCGTGGCCGACAACTCCCCCGGCGTGATCGTCGAGCGCGATCTGCAGGACAACAATCGCCTCGATGCCAAGATCCCGTGCAACGTCGTCAATGGCCTGCACGTGTTCGCCGGCCGTATCGATCTGCTGCTGTAACTTTAGGAGAAAAACGCTATGGCGTTAGAAGAGTATTTGGGTGCAGTTGTCCTCGAAATCGATGGCCTTGAGGTTGAGATTGCGGACTACAGCGTGAAGAAAAAGACGGGCCGCAAGCTGGTCAAGACCATGAACAAAACCGGGCATGCGAAAGGTTTTTCCCGCGGAATGGCTGAGTACGACATCAATATCGCCGCCATCATCCCGTTAAAGGGAGATATCGATTGGATGGCGATCGAGGGTAGCAAGTTGACGATCTACCCAATCGTGGCAGGGGAGCAGCGCATCAGCTATCTCGATTGCTTCACGATCGAAGTAAGCGAAAAGTACTCCGTCGACAACGAAGCCAGGCGCGATATTTCCATGGGCGCCATGCGTGAGGTGACCGAATGATCACCCAGGACGGAACACTGATTGTCGGCATTGAAGTGGACGGCGTAGTTCACCTCGATTTCCTGCTGCGGCCGCGCTTCGTTTCTGACAGCATTGATGCCATGGAAGACGAGCGCTCCCATAACAATCCAGCCTTTGAGGGCCTGGTGATGACCTGTCAGGAAATCACCAAACTCGGCACGCTGACCAGGGAACAGATCACGCCGGATCTTCTGATGGGCATGCTGGATATCGACATGCAGCAGATCATGGAGGCCCGCAAAAAATTGCTGGCTCGTCTGATGACCTTTCGAGCAGAAAATAAAGCCGATTCGGCAGCTGCAGGTAGCGCTGATGAAGGTAGGGTTCTCCCCGGCTGACGCGCGGAGCATGCCGGAGGCCG
>Ga0265322_10000354_pt1 | contig 19201 bp, 20 predicted proteins | sample 41222metaG_FD_193584 | JGI IMG/M metagenome (GOLD analysis project Ga0265322, IMG submission 193584) | Rhizosphere microbial communities from Carex aquatilis grown in University of Washington, Seatle, WA, United States - 4-12-22 metaG | ecosystem: Host-associated > Plants > Roots > Rhizosphere...
ATCTCCTGGGCCTTGGTATACACCCTGTTCCAAAAGGTTTTTCCCAATTGCTTCTCAGGATAGATCAAAGACGCGGTGATCTGCTTGAGGATATAATCCTGCTCCAGAAGGTCGCGGCCCATATCTGTCTGGCCTAACGCTTCAGGGATCATCTTGGCTTTCTCATACGGGGAAAGATTGACCCACACATCCTTGTCAGGAATGGCAAGGCTGGCCAGAAAATACTTGATGAGCTTTTCGCCTTCTTTTTTAAGCGGCTCACCGGACATCCTGTCCTGGCCGATGTCCACGATAAAATCAAACAAAAACGGATTGTCTTTATGGATGGTCAGGCCCTTGATCATCACCGGTTCATACGCCGGGCTTAAATTGATCATGGTGCCGGGCGCGGGCAGGTCTAAAATCGTATCCGCATGAGCTTTGGGTACGGGATATAAAGAAGTGGAGATAAAACAAACGATCACGGACAAGCTTAAGAGCTTTTTACACATAGAAAAAATCTCCTTATTTGTAAAAGCATACGAAGGGAGCGCTTTCTTTGAAGGATACCATATATTCAGATGTTTTCAAGTTGGGAGGGTGGAATAAAGATAACATAACATACTGGGATATATGTATTTATGTTTACTTTCAAAAAAACTGGATATTATTTGGGTAAATCAAATTTAATATCAACATCCTGCTTGTCTTCGTCCGCCACTTTGAAAAGTTCACGGGGCTGCATATTCAGCTGCCTGGCGACAAATAGATCAGGTATTTCATTGATGCGGATATTGTAGATATTCACGGAATCATTATAAAACTCGCGCCTGTCGGCGATCTGGCTTTCCAGATAACTGACACGGCCCTGCAGCTGGGTAAAATTCTGGTTCGCCTTGAGGTCCGGGTAATTTTCCGCGACGGCGAATAATGTCTTGAGGGATTTGGCCAGATCGCCTTCAGCCTGGGAAGACTCGCCGACACTCTTGGCCTCGATACAGGAGGTTCGCGCCGCGGTGATCTTTTCAAGCGTCTCGCGCTCATATTTCATATACCCTTCGCAGACGCTGATGAGCTTCGGGATCTCATCATGGCGTTGTTTGAGCAGCACGTCTATATTGGCCCAGGCCTTGTCGATATTGCGCGATACCACAATGAGGCCGTTATAAACCGAAACAAAATAAAACACCATACCGATGATCAAAAACGCTAACGCCGCAAAGATAATGATAGACATATTTCCCCTCCTAAAATTTCGCCCACACCCCTAAACGGAACAACAGATACGCCAGCAGGGCCAAACTTAACGCTGACCCTCCCCAAATGCCGCAGACAGCCTGCCAGGAAAAACTTTTGAACACCTCTGTCTGGCTTTCATCCGACACAATAAAGATATCCCCATCGCCTTTGGCGATGATCACATCGATCTCCATCCCCTGCTCTGGGCTTGACTGCACTTCCTGCTGTAATAAGTCATGCTCGGCATTGGCTTCCGCTCTTTTCCAGCCTTCAATGCCGAAACCGCCCGCGTCGAGCAAATTAGTACCGGCAGGCTGCTGGACAAATTGTTTGACATCCTGCAGGCGTTTGTTCAATTCTTCCCGGTGATCATCTAACAACGTATTGTTCTTTTGCGCTGTCCCAACCACGAATACTGGCTCGTCAGGCAGTATGTGCCATTCATGAAACCGCAGGGTAAAGTTCCCGAACAAGCCTTTGTACGCGATCCCGCTTCTATCCATGAAACTAACGAGATTATCCGGCAGGCCGGAACCAAAACTTGTCGTAAATGAAAAATCCGGCGGCATTAAAAACTCAGCGCCTTTGGGCAAAACGAGGATCTGGCCGGTTGAGTCATCCAGGCAAAAGGGGCTAAAGACACTGTCGCCTTGCGCGATCAGTACCCATCGGCTGGAACGCCCGCTGCTTTCCAGGCGCTCAACCGTATAGCGGTAAAAAGTGCAATCAACCCCTGTCAAAGGGGCTTGAAGCGTTTTAACTTTCTTAGCTTTTCCATTGAGTTCAACCAGGCCGATGGCGAGACCGCGCACGGTTGAAGTAGGGATACTTTCAATAAGCCTTTTCTTGCGTAATACGCCAAGGCCATGAAAAAAATACCAGACGCCAAATCCAAGGCCGAAAATGGCGTATCCTATATCCCTGCTGTCGCTCATATTTTAATTACGGCGATTCAATTTGGATAAAAGGCGCAAAATCTCCATATAAAGCCAGATCAAGGTTACCATCAGCGCGAAAGCGCCGTACCATTCCATATACTTTTCCAGGCCTTCGCGGGAACCTGATTCGATGATATCAAAATCAAGGATCAGGGACATGGACGCGATGCCGACCACAAATAAACTGAAGGCGATCCCCAATGGGCCGCCGCCGTTGATAAAGCCCGGCGGATGGATACCGAACATGGAAGCGATCCAGATGACCGCATAAAATATCATGATACCGCCCATGGCGATCATAAGGCCTTTTCGAAGGCCGGGGGTTGCCTGTAACCAGCCTGCCTTGTAACCCATCAGCATGGCAAAGGTCACGGCAAAGGTCAAACCTACGGCCTGCATGACGATGCCCGGATATCGCGCTTCAAAATACGCGGAAAGGATACCTAAAAGCAAGCCTTCGCAAGCCGCGTATAAAGGAGCCGTGATCGGCGACCATTTTGGCTTGAAAGAGGTGGCCAGAGCCAGGACCAAACCAACGATCATGGAACCGATAAAGGTCACACCTACAAAGCCGGCACTGCTTGGGTCATAGGCCTTGGACCAAGTCCAACTGGCCGCGATAACCAAAATGGCCAGCAGGATAAAGGTCTTGTTGACCGTGCCCTGAATGGTCATGGCCGGAACGCCAATGCCCACCCGGGCGGCGCCGAAAGTTTTTTCATTTAATGTGGGATTACTACTTTGCATTTCCATTTTTACTTCCCTCCTTTTAACTTAAAAAAAACCTGCGCACCGCAAAGCAATACGCAAGATGATATTAGTATAAACGCCTGCCATGCAATCATCAAGCATAATCCCCCAGCCGCCTGGCTGGGCTTCCAGCTTGTTGATAGGATATATTTTAAACATATCAAAGGCCCGAAACAAGAAAAATCCGCATATCATTACCGGCCAGATCAAAGGAAGCCCCCATAAGGCGATCATGACACCCACCACCTCATCGATGACCACGATCCCGGGATCTTTTTGGCCTAATTGTTTTTCAAGGATGCCTGAAGCCATGATGCCCAAAATCAATAAAACGAACAAAAGGACGGTAAAGGCCGGTAAATTCCTTCCTAAGAAATAGGCCAACGCGACCCCCGCGATGGTTGCCCAGGTGCCCGGGGCAACTGGCAGGTAACCGATTCCAAATACCGTTGCAATGGATTTGATCAAAAAAGTCCTCACTTCAAATCCTCCGCTTTAAATTTGCTGCGAAAGTAATCCGCGCCAGAATACACGGTCATGATGACCGCCCAGATCATCAGTACATAATTGATGCTAAGCCATCCCCTTTGGGCGTTATAAAACCAGAAAGAACAGCCCTCTGATTGCTGGGCCACCAAATAAAGCAGGATCGATAAGATCGCGATGATCTGCACCACTGTCTTGACCTTGCCGGCCCTTTCCGCGGCGATCACGTGGCCCTGGCGTATGGCCAAAAGCCTTGAGGCGGTCACCAGGACCTCGCGCAGGGCGATCACCACGAACATCCACCCGTCGATCATGCCGATATGGGCCAGGACCCCGAAAGCGGACAAGATCAGTATCTTGTCGGCAATAGGGTCCATGATCTTCCCAAAATTGCTGATCAAACCCTTTTTCTTGGCCAGATAGCCGTCGTAAAAATCCGTCAGGGCCGCGACCGCGAAAACAACGGCCCCTAAAATATTGCCGATCGAGGTGTTCTCTTCCAGCAGGAAAATGAGGGCCATGGCCAAAACAATACGTGAAACGGTCAGCACATTGGGTAGATTCATTTAACTTCTCCGGCCAGATCATATTCATACGCGTCGGTGATCATCACCCGGACAAAATCTCCCGCCTTCAAGGGCGCATCGGACCGGACATACACCACCCCATCGACATCAGGAGCATCGTATTCACTGCGTCCGATATACGTATTCAGGCTGTCTTTTTCTTTCTCTTCGATCAATACCTTAAGGGTACGACCCACAAAGGACTGCTGAATTTCCGAGGAAATATCCTGCTGGTCCTGCATCAGGGTGTCGAGGCGTAATTTCTTGACCTTTTCAGGGACCTGCCCCGGCATTTTAGCCGCCGCTGTACCTTCTTCTTTAGAATAAACGAAAACACCGACACGCTCAAACCGGAAATCTTTGATAAAGCCCCGCAACTGTTCAAAATCTTCCTGCGTCTCTCCCGGAAGGCCGGTGATAAAGGTCGTGCGCACGAACACTTCAGGCATGGCGGTACGGATCTTGCGGATCAATGCTGTGGTTTGACGGGTGGTGATATTGCGGTTTTGCTCAAGCAGGATATGGTCACTGATATGCTGCAAGGGCATGTCGATATACTTGCAAATTTTGGGTTCCTGGGCGATCACCTCGATCAACTCATCCGTCACATGGGACGGGAAGGCGTATAACAGGCGGATCCACTCGATATTCTTGACGACACCCACAAGCTCCTTGAGCAGGCGCGCCAACGATTTCTGGCGGTATAGGTCCATGCCGTAGGCCGTGATGTCCTGGCCGATGATATTGATCTCCTTCACACCCCGGGCGTCCAATGCGGCGACTTCTTTGACAACGGACTCAATGGTCCGTGAGATGAACTTGCCCTTGATCTTCGGGATGGCGCAAAACGAACAGGCGTTAAAACAGCTTTCGCAGATCTTGACATAGGCAAAATGTTTGGGCGTCAACTGCAACTGCGCGGGGTTCCCTTCCCGGTTAAGGGTGGGCGTGCCGATAAAGGCGTCAACCTCTGAAAACTCCTTCGCCAAATCCTTGCCGTAGCGCTGGGCCAGGCATCCGGCGACGATCACCTTCTTGATCTTGCCCTGTTTTTTAAGCTCAACGAGATCAAGGATGGTGTCAATGGACTCCTGGCGGGCCTCTTCGATGAACGAACAGGTATTGACGATCACCGTTTCCGCGTCCCCGGCCCGCACGATGCGGTGGCCGTTTTTCTTGAGGCGGCCCAGCAGCATCTGCGCGTCGACAAGATTGCGGGCACAGCCTAAATTAATAACGCCGACCTTTTGGCCGGCGCTCAGGCGCTCTTTCTGGAAATCTTGCGTAGTTCTAAGCATTTGTATTTTTCTTCAATCGGATGATTTCTTTTTCAATAGCATCAAGAACTTCTGGATTCGCTATTGCACCATCATTACTCATTACAATAAAAACCTTACCTTCATACTGATCTTCAAATGATTTAAAACTTTGCTGCATTCGTGCACTGATATCGTAACTTCCTAAATTAGCATTTACAGTTATGGGCTTAATTTGAAGCCCAAAAGCTTTTTTCCCTATTTTTCCTAAATAATCAATATCGCCAGCATGATCCAATTGTGGATTTGACTCTTCAAATGTTATAGCCGAAAATCTTTTGACCAACACATTGTTAACCACAGATTTTTCTTCAAGAAATCCATCATAAGTTCTATGCAATGTTAACTGATAAACGAATTCTATACAGTCCTCCAATGTCAATGTTTTAATAGCTTCTTTGATTTCCGGAATAACTATCTCCGTAATTTTCGAATATAATCGTTCGCCCAGCTCTTTAAGTATTTCTTTGGTTACCTTTACAGGGGCCTTTGCCTTTGTATACGCATTTTTAAAATACCAATCTTCCCATCCTTTAAAAGAGATAGGTTGACACTTCCTAATTAATGCCATTACCTCGCCCACTTTGGATGTCTTGGTCAAACCCCATCGGCGATTACCATAATTAAGCAAAAACTCTTTACTACCAAAATCCTTTGCCAATCTTTTCATAAATTGACCAGTCCCAAGAATTTTTCTTTATATTTATATTCACACTCTTTATCAACACTTACCAGACCACTCTTAATCAAATGGGCGTTTATAAAAGTTTTATTTTGAAGATAAAGATAACAACATAATCTATTGTCAAAATCATACTTCTTCTTGTCATACCTCATAAACACTTTCTGGCCCAATGCTTTTTTAACCAAATACTCCGTCGCCTTACCATTTTTAAAAACATCTTGTTTAATACCTAATAATCGTACAGTTAATCCATTGCTTAATTTTACAATCTCAGGACTGACTACTTCTTTAACTGTAAAATATACTTCTCTCTCCCCACCGCCATTTTGATCAATTTTTGATCCGAACTGCAATTTTTTTGGGTCTATTTTTTTATCAAATTTAATTGGATCTTTAAAGATATACGGTAATTTTTGGATCTCCTCCACGAAATTAGCAAACACCTTCTCTTGTTTTGCTATCTCGAAGGTATTCTCTCCAGAAAAAAGATTTTGACTGCAACCGATTCTTTCTTTAATAATCGGTAAAAAATCGTTGTTTATTTCATAGCCAATAGAATTTCTACCCAAATTCTTTGCTGCTAATGTAGTTGTTCCACTTCCCAAGAATGGGTCAAGAACTGTATCGCCCACAAAGGTAAACATTTTTACGAGCCGTTTGGGCAACTCTTCAGGAAACATCGCTAAATGTTTATCCTGCTTTTCGCCAGCGAAATTCCAGTGTCCTGAAAAATATTGATTCCATTCCTCAGTTGTCATTTTTGATTTTTCTTTTATTTCATAACTTACTGGCTTTGTAGTACCTTGCTTCTTAAAAATCAAAATAAACTCATAATCAAGCTTCAAAATCCCGTTCCTCGGATATGGAAAAGAACCCATTATAGTGGCACCACCCGTTGTATTACAGGTAGTGACCTTTTGCCATATCACAGCCCCCATATAATCAAATCCGATTGTTTCACAAAATTTAATTATTTCGGTTCGTATTGGAATAATTTTGTAGCGACCATAATATACTGACCGGGCAAATTGATCTCCTATATTAACACATAACCGGCACCCATCCTCTAAAACACGGTAGCATTCGTTCCAAACTAAATTAAGATTGTTAATATACTCCTCGTAAGTATGATTAAAACCTATTTGCTCGCTACTACCATAGTCTTTCAATTGCCAATATGGCGGCGAAGTAACGATTAAATGCGCAGAGGCATCTTTAACCTCTTTCATTTTCCTCGAATCACCTATAATTATTTTATGCGTAGTTTTAAGCATCTTCTACCTTTACTATGCGTCAAACAGACGTTGGGATAATTTTTGAAGCCAAAACGCGTGCTTTTGCTCCTGACTTATCCAGGAATCAGTAAGTAGCAATTAGCGTTTTGGCGAAAAAAATTGATCCCAAAGGCTGTTCTGGATCACTTCTTCACCGTCAAACCTTCCTGCGTGATGATGACCTTCCTGATCCTGCGCTCTCCGCCGCCCAAGGGCCCGATATGCTTGCCATTGACTTCCATGTCCAGCTGCTCAATGTTCTTGCCTGATAATTCGATCTTGCTGTCAGCGCTCCAGTTTTCCATGGAGCCCTTGCTTAACGTCATCTGAAAGACCACATTACCGTCAGTTTTCACCTGCAACCAGGTGCTTCGCATGGCCCTGACCGCGACTTCTACTTTTTGGTTTTCGCTTGGGGCCTGGACAACCTCATGTTTGACCTTAGGGACGACCGGCACGCTCTTGACTTCTTCGACATCATTATAAACCCTGACCTTCTTCTCCACTTTTTTGTTCATATGCGAGGCAATGCACCCCGCTGTCTTAAAAAGAAGAATGAACAACAGCGCAAACCCGGCGATCTTAAGGAGCAGTTTTAGCGTCTTGGGCTTGAAAATAATTGACGACCACTCCTGCAATTGTTCCAGGAATAAATTGGGCCCTGCAGGCACCTGACTTGTTTTGGCGGAAACCGTCGCCGGAGTTGAAGGCTTGGCCGGCTGGTCAAGGCCGTATTGCTTGTATGTTTCGCCCACATCCAGGCCTAAAAATTCAGCGTATATCTTGATAAATCCGCGGTAATAAAATGGCGACAAAATGCGCACGGAATAGCCTTCTTCAATGGCCTTTAAAGCGTCCATGGGTATTTTGGTGGCCTCGTGCACGAGCTCAAGGGTCAGGCCTTTGGCTGTACGCGTATCTTTTAATATTGAGGGCTTACTGCTGTTGCTGTCCGTTGGCGGCATTATTATTTGCTTCTCCCATGTTGTCCAAAAGCCATTTTTCACGGTCGACCAGGATATCCCTTGCCTTGCTGCCGACATAAGGGCCGACCAGGCCGTTTTGTTCCATCATATCAATCAAACGCGCGGCCCTGGAATAACCCAAACGCAGCCTGCGCTGTAAGATCGTCACTGAAGCCTGATTAGTTTCAACCACCACTCTTACAGCTTCATCATACATCTCATCTTTTTCATCCATGGACCCCATACCGGACGCGGCCACGGGCTTAAGGACAGTATCATTGTACTCCGGTTGGGCCTGCTTTTTAATAAAATCTATGACCCTGCCGATCTCCTCGTCAGACACAAAACAGCACTGCCCCCGGGTGGGCTTGGAGTCGCCGGTCTTCATAAAAAGAAAATCACCTTTGCCTAAAAGCGTTTCCGCCCCGTTGGTATCCAGCACCGTGCGCGAATCCACCTTGGAGGCGACTTTAAAAGAGATACGCGATGAGAAATTGGCCTTGATGACCCCGGTAATGACATCCACCGACGGGCGCTGGGTGGCCAGGATCAAATGGATGCCGGCGGCGCGCGCCAATTGCGCCAGGCGGGCGATGGCCCCTTCAACACTTTTGGCGGAGACCATCATCAGATCCGCCAATTCATCCATCACAAGGACTATGTAGGGCAGCTGCAGGCCCTTGGCGTGATAGCCCTTGATATTACGCACCCCTTCTTTGTTAAATAATTTATAGCGGGATTCCATTTCCATCACCACCCAATTCAACGCGGGAGTGGCTTTTTTGGGATCTGTAACCACCGGGCACAAAAGATGAGGAATGTCATTGTATGGGACCAGCTCCACCATCTTGGTGTCGATCATGATGAATTTAACTTCTGAGGGTGAAGCATTAAATAGGATCGACATGATCAAATTGTTCAGACAAACCGTTTTCCCGGACCCTGTCGTTCCCGCGATCAGCAAATGCGGCATTTCCGCCAGGTCAGTGATGATCGCGTGGCCGGAAGTGTCCTTGCCGATAGCCAGGTCCAATTTTGAATCGGTGCCATGCGTATGCTTTTGGGTCAGTACATCTTTTAAGAATACCGCGGCTGAGGCACCGTTGGGCACTTCAATACCAACCCGGTTTTTCCCGGGGATCGGGGCTAAAATACGGACCGCCGACGCGCTTAAGGCAAGCGCCAGATCGTCGGCCAAACTGGAAATGCTCTGGATCTTGACGCCGGGAGCCGGCTGTAATTCATAGCGGGTGATCACGGGGCCGCGCTCGATATCCACGACCTTGACGTTCACGCCAAAATCGCTCAGTGTTTCTTCCAGGATCTTGGCGCCATTCATGAGCCTTTCCTGAATTTTAGTATCTGAAACAACCGGCGGGTCTTTAAGCAAATCCACGCTTGGCAAATGATATTCCCCTATTGTTTTAACGGCTTTTGCCGCTTCAGGGACTTCTGCAGTTTTCGGGGCGGCTACGATATGGATATTGGGCTTAACGGCAACGGGAGGCGGCACAGGTTTGACCGCCACGGGAACAGGTTTGGTTTCAGGGACCTTGGGCACGACGGTGCTTCTGAACTTATCTTTCGGTTTGTCCTCCTCTGCTTGACTTATCTTGACCTTCGGGTGCGCGGCTGAAGGAAAAGGGAAGATGGGCACCCCTTTTAACAATCTTTGGAAAGCCTGCATGATGCCAAGGCCCAGCCAGATAAAAAAAGGAGAAACTAAAAATTCCCCCGTCACAACCAAAGCTAACGCGCCCAGCGTGAACAGGATGATCAAAGCCCCCAGGGGCTGGAAATAACCTACCAGAAAACTGCTAAAGACAACCCCGATGATCCCTCCGCTGGTAAAACGCGCCCCGCCACTGTCCCCCGCGAAAAAACTGAACAGGGCGGCCGCGACGGTGAATAATACCAGGATGCTCAGGAATTTGAAGAAATTGAAAGGAAGGTCGCGGGAGGTGAATTTGTTCCAGCTGAAAAAAACACCGATGCCCACCAGGAAATACGCGCTTAAACCCACCAGGAAAAAAAGAATGCCGGCGCCATAAGCACCGGCAATCCCGATCCAATTTTGAGCATGGAGATTCGGTTTGGAAGTAAACCAATCAAGATCCGTCGGAACAAAGGATACAAGGCTAGCCAACAGAATGAGGCTTAAGGCCAGAATCACAATGCCCTTGATCTCATTGAGATGTTCAAGCTTCATCCCTAAAGTCCTTTGGGAGCTATGACACTTCGGCTTGTTTTTTGCTCAGGTTAAAGCGGCCCATCTCGTCTTTTTCCATGAGCTTGACTTTAAACTTATCGCCGACCTTGATGACTTCGTTAACGTCCTTAACAAACTTGTTAGCAAGCTCGGAAACGTGGACTAAACCTTCACGCCCGGGAATAAACTCAACGAAGGCGCCGAAATTCATGATCCTTTTAACGGTCGCTTCGTAAATCTTACCAACCTCAGGCTCTTCGGTCAAAGCTTTTATCATGCCGACAGCCACATCCAGCGCGTCTTTATCGGGAGAAGCCACGATCACCTTGCCGTCTTCCTCAATATCAATGGAAGAAACACCGCTCTCCTCGATCATCTTGCGGATGGTCTTGCCGCCGGGCCCTATGATCTCGCCGATCTTGTCCTGCGGGATCTGCAGGGTCACGATGCGCGGCGCGTAGGGAGACAGATCAGCGCGCACGGAAGGCATGACGGAATTCATCTTATCCAAAATGACCATGCGGGCGTCCCTGGCCTGGGCTACGGCCTTTTCCAGAAGCTCGATGGACAATTGTTTGATCTTAAGGTCAAGCTGGATGGCGTTGACGCCCTCGCGGGAGCCTGCCACCTTGAAATCCATATCGCCGAAATGGTCTTCAAGGCCCATGATGTCGGTGATGAGCACGTTGCGTTTCTCATCGGAAATAAGCCCGATGGAAATACCGGCAACGGGAGCCTTGATAGGCACACCGGCATCCATCAGCGCCAGGCAACCGGCGCAAACCGAGGCCATGGACGAAGAACCGTTGGATTCCAAAATTTCAGAAACCACGCGGATGGTGTACGGAAAATCACTTTTGGCCGGAAGGACCGCCCTGATCGCCTTGGCAGCCAGCGCGCCATGGCCGATCTCACGGCGGCCGGGGCCGCGCATGGGCTTGGTTTCGCCGACACTGAAAGACGGGAAATTATAATGGAGCATGAAGGTCTTGTAGCTTGTTTCTTCCAGGCCTTCTACCAGCTGCTCATCATCCTTGGTGCCGAGCGTGATAATCCCCAAGCTTTGTGTTTGCCCGCGGGTAAACAGCGCTGAACCATGCGTCCTTGGCAATACACTGACTTCGCAGTCAAGCTGGCGGATATCCTTTATTCCGCGGCCATCGGCACGTACGCCTTTGCCGAACACATTGTTACGGATGACTTCATATTGCAAAGACTCGAATTGAGCGGCCACATCGCCAGTGCCGATTTCCAGGGCTTCAGTATTAAACTGGGCATACGCGGTTAAATCCCCGGTCAATTTATCAAAAACAGCGTTTACCGCTTCTTCACGTTTTAATTTATCCGCGATCTTCGTATAAGCGTCATTCAAAGGGCCTAAAGCCAATTGGCGCACATGCGCGATAAAGGCCGCGGGAACTTCCTTGATCTTGATCTGTGTTTTTGGCTTGCCGACCTGTTTGGCTAATTGTTCCTGGGCGCTCTTGGAAGCCTGCAAATCCTTCAAAGCCAGTTTCAGGCCTTCCAATACGCGGGCTTCAGGGACTTCAAGGGCTTCGCCTTCGATCATGACGATGCCGTCTCCCCAGCCTGCGACCACCAGATCCATGGTATTTTTTTCCTTGCGCTGGGCAAAGGTGGGATTGGCTACCAGTTCGCCGTCGATCTGGCAAACCCTGGTGGCGCCAATAGGGCCGTCATACGGGATGTCGGAGACCATCAAAGCCGCTGAGGCGCCGATCATCGCCAAAATATCCGGGTCATTTTCGCCGTCATGGCTCAACACTGAAGCCACGATCTGCACTTCATTAAGGCAGCCGGCCGGGAATAACGGACGCACGGAACGGTCGATCAACCGGGAAACAAGGATTTCGCGTTCCGTTGAACGGCCTTCGCGTTTGAAGAATCCTCCGGGGATCCTGCCCGCGGAATAAGTTTTTTCAAGATATTCAACCGTTAAAGGGAAGAAATCTATTCCCTCTCTGGGTTTTTTAGCCATACAGGCAGTGACGAGAACTACCGTCCCGCCCACGGAAAGCGTTACAGCTCCGTTGGCTTGTTTAGCAATTTTACCTGATTCGATGATTAGATTGGAAGATCCAAAAGGAATTTCCACACGCCCTTGTGCCATATTAAGACCCTTTCTGTGCTCGATAGATTTACTTGCGTAAATCGAGCTTGTTAATAGTTTCTTCGTATTTTTTGGGATCTTGCTTTTGGAGATAATCCAAAAGACGGCGGCGCCGGCCGATGAGCATTAACATGCCACGGCGGGAGTGGTTATCCTTCTTGTGGGTTTTAAAATGCTCGTTGAGTTGATTGATCTGTTCTGTCAAGACAGCGATCTGGACCGGAGCTGATCCGGTATCTTTCGCGTGGGTCTTGAAACGGTTGATGACCTCTGTTTTCTTTTCTTTAACTATTGCCAACTGACTACCCTCCTTGTTAACTCTCCGGCCTTGTGGCGGAGGCGCGCCTAATGGCGCTTTTTCTAGTATCTTACCTTTTAGAAGGTGGAATTATACATATATAGACGTCCGCTGTCAAATGAAACCTCAACCCGCCTGCTTTAAGGCCCTGATAAATCCGGGATTAGGAACGAATCCTAACGCCTGGGCCTTATGGACATCCTCCCATGCCTTTTGGATTTGATTTAAGCGGTAATAAACAATGGCCCGGTTATTATACGCCCCCGCGTAGCCGGGTTTTAAGGCAATGGCTTTATTATATTCTTCAAGAGCCTGCTCAAAGGCGCCCTGGTAGAAATAAACAAGGCCGAGATTATTATGGGCATCGGCGAAATCAGGGTTTAATACAATAGTTTTATTAAAATCAGATAAGGCCTGGGGTAATTGGCCCTGACGGTAATATACCAGCCCTCTGTTGTAATAAGCATCAGGAAATCTTGGATCTATTTCAATGGCTTTATCGTAGTTGGCCATGACCTGGGCCGTCATCCCCAGATTGTCATACGCGAAGGCGCGGTTGATATAGGCCCTGGTCTTGTGCGGGGATTTTTGGATCGTATCATTCCATAACGTCAGCTCATCCTTCCAAACCTTGTTCCTCTGATAGGCCATTAAGGAATATCCGGCAATGATCACGCATAAGGCTATTGTTACCGCTTTATAAGCGTTTTTACCCCCCAGATAATACATCCCGCTGACAAAAAATAAGCAAAAACCCGCCATCGGCAAATACAAGCGGTGTTCATAGATAACATCCTTGATAGGCAAAATACTTGATTCCGGCAACAGCGTCAGGAAAAACCAGCAAATACCAAATGCGGCCAATCTGTATTCTTTAAAAAGGCTTTTGGCGAAATAGGAAACAGTTATCAAGAATAAAAGGCTGTTTAATACCGGCCAATCAAATAAATTCCTGTAAACAGGATAGTCATAATCAATGTTCTGGTTAAACGGCAGGAAAACCAGCCTGACATAGGTCACCATCACCCGGAATTGGGTCAAAAGATAATCCGTCGGGGAAATGCCCGGTTCACTGCTTAACTGATGTATCCGCGCGGCCCCGGTTTCGGTCAAAAGCATGGTGACGGGAATGATAAATAAGGTCAGTAAAAAGGGCGTCACACGCTTCCACTCAATTTTAAAAAAGAAGAATTCATAGAGTAAGATCACAAGCGGCAGGGTTATGGCTGTTTCCTTGGTGAACATGGCCGCGACGGCCATGAAGAGCGCGCCGGCGTAATAAAACCTCCTCAACTCCGGAGCTTGAAGAGGTAATCTTGATTTCACATAGAGGCATAAAGAGGCCAGGTAATACATGGCCGCCATCGACGCGGCCCGCTGGATTATATAGGTCACGGCCTGTGTCTGGATGGGATGCGCGACAAAGACCAGCCCGGCGAACAAAGAAATGGCATCGGCGTGCCGGGCGATCTTCTCCTCTTTCATGCCGGGGCACAAAAAAGTGAGGCGGACAAGCCAGCAGACCAAAACAGCTGAAATCAAATGGACTATTAAATTAAAAAGATGATAGCCGAAAACATTTAGGCCGCCAAAATGATAATTCAGGGCCAGTGTAAGATAGAGGATAAAACGACGGGGCAAAAAGCTCCAAATGCTTGACAGATGATGGATGTTTTGAATGGCTGGATTGGCAACTATTGAGGGAAGATCATCGAAATGAAACGAACTGTGGAAGGTATTGGAATAAACAAGGATCCCTAAACAAAAGATGATGCCGATCGCACTCTTCATTCTACCTTGTGTCATCCTGCGCGGTTAAGGCCATGATGCGCACCTTCCCCGGCTCGGAAATCAAAAACTTGGGGTCTTTGGACGTTGCCACCGCCTGCTGGATGGCCAATTGCAGCTCTTCGGAAGAAATGATGCTGTTTAACTGGAGATTGGTCTGGCCCCAGGACTGGTAAAAATCCTGCAAGGCCCCCACCACCCCGTTCTCAACGCTTAAGACGTAAAATTGATGCATCGTTTTACCGGATAAACCCGGCTTGTTGATCTGGAAAGTCTTGACCTTGTTAAAATCCACATTGATCCCCAGGCGCTGGGCTCCCTTGGCGATATCGTCTTTCTGCTGGGTGTTTAAATTGGCCGGGCTTGATAATGAAGGCGCGGCAATGGCATTTTTTGAGGCGACATACTCCTGCAGGGAATCATATTTATGGCCGTTGGCAAAAATTTCTATGTCCGCCCATGATGGCGCGGCTATCCCCGGAAGGAAGCATAAAATTAAAAACAAAGTATTTTTCATATAAGTTTTATTATATACTATCCGTATGAATATGGGAATCATCTTTATCGTTGTAATCGCCGCCCTGTGGGGCCTGGGTATTTTTATCGGCGCCATCGGCGGATTCTCCAAAACCTTCACCCCCGCCCCTGTTGCCATGGATTCCTCTGCCTCCAAATCCAAAGAACAGCAGATCATTGACGACACCAAGGAAAAACAGCAAAGATTGATGGACGATATGAGGCAAAAAATGGAAGACGAGCAACGGAATTAGTGGTCTTTGGCCTCAATGATACGACGGGTGAATTCCTTTTCATAAAGTACCGCGAAACGCTTCAATTCCATTACCCCCAAAAAATGTTTGACCGCCCCTTCGATCGCTTCCAGCCGGTTTTTAAGATAGGCGTACTGCGGATGCAGTTTGTCTTTGACAGGGTCGGCGAATTTGAGCTTTAATTCTTCCTTTCGCTTGTCAGTGATATACGCCCGAAACTCCTGGGGGATGGTCAGTTTGTGCTGGGTAAAATAATCAAAGATATATTCGTCGACGATCAATTGCGTGGTCTTGCGCTCGATGCGCTCAAAGTTTTCCCTGGTGGAAAAATACGCCCAAAGAAGGTAGCGGCGGATCAGGTTCTTGTGCTGTGTGGAAAACGCGTTTCTCATGGTAACTGGATCTGGCCGTTAAGGTTATTGACCTGGTTAATCATGCTGTTAAGCGTGGCGTTAATGAGGCTTGGCATGGGGCCGGTGGAAGAACTGTAGAAAAAGACACAAACCAGAAGCACGGCGGTCACAAGCAGTACATACTCCACCATATTTTGGCCTTTTTCATTTCTCATAGATTAAATATAACATAAAAAGAGGATACTTGAAAGCTTGCCTTATTTGTACACCTTATCCCCTACAGCTACAAGCTTGTCCACCTTGATCCCGATCAACTGCCCTTTTTTGGCAACCTTGACGTCAAGGCTTTCAATTTGCATGGACCAGACTTTTTGGACAAATTTTGTTTTGGGCCCGTGTATGGTCAGCTTGTCACCGATAAGGACAGTGCCCTGGGTCAGTTTGACCACGCAAACCTTGATACGGTCAAAATAATGCGTGATAACGCCTACCTGCACCAGGGTGGGGTCAAGCGCCTTTAAGGATGACTTGGGAGACGGTTTGAGAGCCGGTTTGGCCGCTGGCTTAGCCACTGCCTTGACTGTGGCTTTGGCGGGAACAGGCTTCTTGACAGGCTTGGCAATCTTTTTCTTAACAACGGTTTTTTTGACAGTCTTTCGGCGGGATGGCTTGGGCTTCTTGCGCGAAGGTTTGATCCAAAACACCTCTTTTAAGACATCAACGATTTTACGGAACATAGGTTTTTAAAGATCAGATCGTTATTTTATCGGCGATGGAGGCTATGAAGGGCAGAGCGACAAATTGGCCGCGGATCGCCGTCACCATCCCCCAGAATGAATACCCGAAAAGGATAAAAAGGAAAGGCCGAAACGCCCAGGGCAGGACAATGCTGACAACAAGGGTGCCCACCTCGGCGACAAAAAGCACCAGGCCCTGGCGGCCATGGTCCAGGACAAAGGAATTGTTTTTCTTGATGATCAAAGGGACAATGCAGAAAATGGACAGGTAGGCCAAAACAGCGTACATTTTTCCATCGAGAACGTCTGCCTTGCTGTAACCGCCTTCAGGGGCCATCAGGCCTTAACCTCGATCAGGGAATTGATGTCTCCGAACGAATTGCGTTCCGTACTCGTGTTGGCGGGGTCTTCCTGCCATTTCCCGTCAACGATAAACTGGTATTTATAGGTGCCCGGCCTTAAATTGACCTTCAGGCTCCAGACGCCGTCGTTGTTGTTCATCCGGCAATTTTCATCCAGCGACCAGTCATTGAAAGAACCGGTCACATACACGGATTTGGCTTCTGGGGCTTTTAGGCTGAAGGCCGCGCTGGCCTTGAATTCAGTGGTTTCTTTTTCGATCAGCTCCTGCATGCGCAGGGACGGCTCATACGCCTGTTTCTCGGCGGTGGCCTCCGTCGCGGGCTGGGGCCTTGGCGCTTCGATCTTGACCTCGGGCAGATTGGGATGACGGTCCACCGTCAATATTTCTCGGGCCAGGCTCATATAATCCTTGGAGCCGCGGCAATATTTATCGTATTTGATGACCGCCTCGCCCATCACCGCGGCTTCCTTGAGCTTGACGTTGATGTGGACGATGGTGTTAAAAAGGATGCCGGTAAACTTCTCTTTCATCTTGCCTAACATGGTAAACGAATGGCGCAGGCGAGAGTCGAACATGGTGATCAAAACCTTGGCCTTGACCGGATGATTGAGCCTCTCGCGGATCAGATTGGCGATATCCATCAGGTGATCGACCCCCTGCATGGAAAAACGGCTTGTCTCAACGGGAATGATGATCTCGTCGCTGGCACGGATGGCATTGACGGTCAGAAACCCAAGGCTCGGCGGACAGTCAATGAGGATATAATCATAATGGCTCTTGATCTCACCGATGATCTCTGTGAGTTTAAGCTCGCGGCCGATCTCATCCGCCAGTTCCTGCTCAAGGGTGCCCACCAGCACATTTGAAGGGACGATATCAAAATCCTTGCTTACCTTCTTGATAATGTCCTTGATCTTCATTTTATGGGGCGTGAGCTTGGATATGCAGTTATAGAGGCTGTTTTGGTCATCCACGTTAAGGCCCAGGGTCGCGTGCGCCTGTGGGTCCAGGTCGATCAGCAGGGTCTTTTGGCCGTTGGCACCCAAGGTTGAGGCCAGATTGATCGCCGTCGTGGTTTTACCGCATCCGCCTTTTTGGTTCGCGATGGAAATAATTTTCATAAGCCTTCGTTCCTTACCGTTAGTATTGGATCAGTTGGAAAAACTAACTCCGTCTATCAAAAGGGTCCCGCGCCTAAAATCCACGTTCCACGCTTCCAGGACGAACGACACGTCCGTGATCGTCGTCCAGTCCGTCAGGTTCAATTTCTCAAACGGGATGCTGGCTTTCTGCCAGCCGGCCTGCACATTCTGGATATAATAAATAGCCTGCTCGTTCTTCTGGTTGCCGACGACAACCTTCACGATCCCCGGATACGCACCGTCCATGCCGCGCAGGCTGACGTTTAGGACCTTGTACTTGGACACATCCTTGTTGGGGATGGTGATGGAAAACACCTTTGTCGCCGGGTACGGGTCATTGAGATCATAAGCGATCTTGATCGGGTTATTATTTAGCTCGTAAAATACCTGGGACTTAAGGTCCGCCCGGCGCGTTAAAAACGCCGTAAAGCCGTACACCGTCGAGATGGTGATCACCGCCGTGATCACGATATTGATCACCCAAAGCGAGCGGTTAAAGCCTTTGGATTTATTCTTTTTCGGTGAAACGCTCTCACGCTTGCCTAAATAGACCTTGGCAAGATGGTCGTATATTTCGTCACGGGTCATTCTTTTATTTTTCTATTGGAGAATATTTTAGAACCTATAAATTATCATAACAAAGAAATATGAAATGAAAATAATAATATAAGAAATTTTTATTCTTTTCGCGGGACCCTGCCGCGGGCAAGGGTTTTTAAACTGCAGCGACGGGAAAAGAAAAACCCCCGTTCAACATCGAACGGGGGTTTTTTAAGACAACTGCGGCCTTCGCAATATTAGAATTTAACTCCAACATTGGCCAAGGCTTCGGTGGCTGTGTCATGATTATTAGCATTGAACACATCACCAGGAACGAACCAGCCGAAAGTTAAACCGAACGTAACATCTTCGGTATAATTATAGGTCAGGTTAACATCTGTTTCATTACCTAACCAATAGGCATCTTTCGGGCCATTGGTCAGTGATGCACCAGAACCGTTCGGCTGGATCAAGATCAGCGGATTCTGCGTGCTGTTAGGAGCAGCATTCCACAAACCTGTCCAGGTTACGCCAGCGGTCACATCTTCCAACGGGTTAACAGAAGCGCCGAAGGAAAGGATGTTCTCGTTGGTCATGAGGAAGATTGAACGATAGATGGTGCCTGCGCCCTGGATGGTGTTGAATTCATCCCAGGCGGTGAAAGTCTTCGC
>Ga0265322_10000356_pt1 | contig 19187 bp, 16 predicted proteins | sample 41222metaG_FD_193584 | JGI IMG/M metagenome (GOLD analysis project Ga0265322, IMG submission 193584) | Rhizosphere microbial communities from Carex aquatilis grown in University of Washington, Seatle, WA, United States - 4-12-22 metaG | ecosystem: Host-associated > Plants > Roots > Rhizosphere...
GGACTGACAAGGGAACACGTGAATATCGTGTGGACGGCGATACATTCGTCATCGCGAGTTACCGCATGCTGGATTCTGCCGGAAAATCGATGTTGACTGCGCAGACCTCCGACCAGGAAGATGTTCAGGGAATTATGATGCCGAAATTTGTGCGTGTTATTTTTCCTAAAGAACGTCGTGCGGTCACGATTTCCTACGACGATATGACAATCAATGAACCGGTTGAATGTTCATTTACTCTTCCGAAACATGCGGAGGTTATTTATCGTTGATGCGTTGCATTCACATCCTCGCCATCATTGCCCTCGCGTTATGTTTTTTTAAAACGATATCGTTTTCCGGTGATGATGAAATCAAAAAGAAGCAGACACAGCTTCAGAAATTGAAAAGCGAAATCGAGAGCTATGAACAACGCATCAAGGAAAAGGAAAAAAAAGAACATGCCACGCTGGATCTGCTTGATGCATACGACAAGCAAACAACATTGCTCCGCCGGCTGATCTCCAAGCTTCACGATCAGGGAGTCGTTCTTCAAAGCGATATCGACTCCACGCGCGTTTCCATAGCCGATCTCAATAACCGGCTTTCCTCGCTGAAGAACCACTATGCTCATTATGTTTCATCGGTCTATCGTTACGGCAGGATGTATGATTTGGAATTACTGCTTTCATCCAAATCGGTGAACCAGGCGCTGGTTCGTGCCGAATATTTAAAACGATTTTCCGAGCAACGAAAAAAAGATCTCGACACGATCAATTATCACCGCGACACCCTTGAAACGAAGAGCGTTCTTCTCCAGAAACAACTTGCCGAACAGCGCGACCTCATTGGCGAAAAACAGCACGAGGAACAAACGCTTGCCCAAAAGATGAAAAAACGGAAAACTCTTCTGGCTACGATCCGGAGGGATAAGAAGAACTTTACGAAGGAGCGCGATCGAAAACTGCAATCCGTCAAAGATTTGCAGAATCTTATCGCAAAGTTGATCGAGGAAGATCTCCGAAAGAAAGAAGCGGAAAAGAAATCATCGACAGCGTCTCCGGAACATACTGCCGGTGCGAGTGCCTTTGAGGCAAAACGAGGACACCTTCGCTGGCCCGTATCGCAAGGGCACCTTATTTCGCATTTTGGAAATCAGGAAAATCCAACGTTACACACCGTGACGCAAAATATCGGCATTGAAATTTCTGTTCCGGCCGGGACCGGTGTGTCGGCAATTGCCGGCGCCGAAGTTTCGATGATCACCTGGATGCCGTCGTTCGGGAATACGATTATTCTTAATCATAAAAACGGGTACCGAACCGTCTATGCGCATCTTTCGGAATTTTCCGTTGCAGAAGGGGATAATGTCAGCGAAGGGCAGGTAATCGGGAAAAGCGGAGAATCACTTTCCGGTCCTATGTTATTTTTTGGACTTTATAAGGACAAAGAAAAACAGGATCCGGAACAGTGGCTTCTTCCCCACGGCCTTTCAACAAAATGAATTTTTATTAATTGACGAATATCACCGGGTTGTAAAATACATATTGAGTGTTAAACTTTTTTCCGTGATATTAGTCTTACTTAATAGTAAAGGGGTAATAATGTCCGATTCAGAAAGTTTTTTATCGCCATTCAATAATTTTTATAAACGATATACTATACGATAGGAGAGATGATATGAACACACTGCGGTTTTTTGCTTTGTTCCTCGTTGTTGTATCGCTTGCCTGGTTGGTCGGTTGTTCAACTAACAATTCGACGGTGATGCCACCCGCACAAGCACCCTCGGCGGATGTACAGGCATTACAGCAAGCGGTGGCAACGGTCGATTCGGTTGCGGCATTTTCTAATTCGGACCAGGCGACGATCGATGACGGCGGATTGCATGCCGACGAATATCAAACGACATCGGCGGGAAGCCCTGACTTTCTTTTGGGTGCGGTGAGCAACGATTCACTGTCTCCGGTTCGTTGGGGACGCCATATCACCAATGTTACTCAAAGTTATGCCGTTGATACGACCGGTGATACATTGGCAACCGTTACCATTACGCAGATCATTACCGGCGAACTCCGTATCGGACTTGGCACTCATCGATCGGATACAACGGTCGTCGATACGGTAGTCAAGAAACCGTTCACGCTGGATATCAAGCGAAAAGTATTATTCCGTCGCGTTGCCCGCACAAACAATCCGCTCCGAAACTGGATGCCGGTAGCCGTTACCATGGCGGAAGGGACTTCACAAAATACGAATGATTTTTCTATTTCATCGGTGGAAATTACCGACACGCACCAGCATTATGATTCGACATTTACCGATCCGCTGAATTCCTGGTTTGCTCTCGGCTTGTTCCGCGGTTGTGTTCCGAGGTTCCATGGAAACGATTCTCTCACCGTTCGTGTAACGATTGCGAGTGCCGACTCATCGAACGAACTCGTTTATTTGCGGCACGACATTGCCGGCGATCGTCACCACCCCGGATTCGGCAGAGCGAAAATGAATTTAGTTTCAGTGACGGGAACATCCGGAAACTATACACGAGTGTATAGCCGGACTCTTACCACACATTTCCCATCATGGGGATTGTTGGAAGAACGGTTTAATGTTATGGTTGACGTGTTGTCGTACGGAACAATTTATGATAACAATGCCCCCTACTCAAACGAAATCTGGGGCGCACCGTATATGACGCTGCGATAACAAAAACGTAGATTGTCTCAGCCCGCCTGTGCGTCATGTGCAGGCGGGTTTTTTATTTTTGTTCGAACAGGGTATTTTATCTTCCGACGAGAATTCTTTCGGCGAGAGGTTTGGGAAGACCGGCTTTGCGGATTTTTGCAGCAGCAGATTGAACGTCGTATTCTGACCGGATATTTTCGTATGTCCACGCCAGCGTATCGAATATTCCTAAACTGAGGCGCCAATCGTTGTCGCGCGGCTGGCCGATGCTGCCGACATTGACAATAAACTTCTTTCCCTGCACCACTTCCCGCGCCCAGATGTCTTCACAAAAAATTCCTGCCACGTGCGAATGTCCGACAAAGCACATCGGTTCCGGGAAATATGCAAAATTAAATTGCGCGTCGGCAGGAGTAATAATGTAATGCCATTCCTGCGGCTCGTACGGTGATGCATGAACGAAGAGGAGATTCTCCCTGACAATTTTGAACGGAAGAGATCGAACGAAATCCTGATGATCCGGTGTCAGTTGGTCGTGTGTCCATTCGGCGGCAATGCGCGCATAAGGATTGAAATATTCCGCTTTTTCCAGATCGATCGCCGCTTCGTCGTGATTGCCGAGAAGAATATGCGGCGTCATCTCACGGATCAGAGAGATACATTCGTTCGGGCTTGCCCCGTATCCAATAATGTCGCCGAGGCAGATGATCTCATCGACCCGTTTATTCTTGAGGATTGCAGCGGCCTGCTGTAGTGCCTCAATGTTTGAATGTATATCGGAAACAATTGCGATGCGCATGGGGAAATAATGTAACAAATAATCCGACAGTTACAAAATCTTTTTCACCGTCAGGTCTTTTGTTGTTTCTTTTTCGCTGCCGGAAAGAGAATATTGTTGAGTATCAAACGGTAACCGGGAGAATTTTTATGGAGATGAAGATCGGTTGCCGGATCGCCAACCTCATGCCGGTAATCTTCTGGATCGTGACCCCCGTAAAATGTGAACGTCCCGCGTCCGAATTCTCCATGGATGTAGCGCACCTCTTCCGTTCCTTCCCGTTCGGCAAGTATCGTTATATTTTTTTTGATGAGACTTTTCTTAAAATTGGTCGTCTGACCCATAAATCCTTTGATGATGTTTGCATGATTCTGTGTCAGCATTGTCGGGACAGGATCGTACTTTGCGGAAAATTCAAACAATGTGAAATAATCCGTTGCCTCTCTGTTGGGATCCACCATGTCGCTCGGTGGAATATCGATGTCCGAATATTCATAGCGCAGCGGGTTCGTTTCAATCGTAAAGTTTTCAAATGCGAGGCATTTCGAAAAATCGAGTTTCTTTTGCGCGTTGAGATCAGGGGGATCGCCGTCATACATGATATCACAAATGTCGGTGTTTTCCGCGGCGAGGGCGATGTCGTATGTGTCGGTTGCGGAACACATGGCAAATAAAAAACCGCCGGCAGCAACATACTCTTTAATTTTTCGCGCAACCGCTTTTTTCATTTCGGAAACTTTCGCGAAGCCGAGTTCATGCGCCTTCTTCTCGTACATTGCCTGTTGTTCGACGTACCACGGCTGTGTGGAAAAATTGGCATAAAATTTTCCGTACTGTCCGGTAAAATCTTCGTGATGAAGATGGATCCAATCATACTTGACAAGTTTTCCCTGGAGCACATCGTCGTCCCAAATTTTGTCATACGGAATTTCGGCATATTCCATTGCCAGCGTGACCGCATCATCCCACGGGAGAAAATTCGGCGGGACATAGACGGCAATTTTCGGAGCTTTTTCCAGGCGGACTGCATCGCTATTGGTGTTTTCATCCGCAACTTCCGCGTAGATTTGCGACGCCTGGGAACCGGTGAGTTCCTCAAACGCGACGTCACGAACCCGGCATTCCGTAATAACAGAATCGACAGCATCCAGCATGAATGATCCGCCGCGATAATTCAGCAGCCAATCGACCTGAATATTTTTCATCAGCGCCCAGTAGGCAATGCCGTATGCTTTCAAATGATCGGTCTGTTTCAGATCCATCGGGATAAGAATTTTTTGACTCAAGACAATCGCACAGCAGAAAAACAATATGCAGGCGAGGGTAATCGCTCGAGAAAAAAGACGAGTGAACATGGTCTGTGATATTCTATTATGAATCATCAAATCGTATCTCCCCGCAAGATTCTTGTCCGCTTGCGCGCCTCGTTGGCATAAATGGAATTGGGGTATTTCTCAAGCAATTTCTGATATAATTCGATTGCTTTTGCTGAATTGTTCAAACCAAGGTGATAGACCTGCGCCATTTTCATGAGCGTGCGATCGATCGAAATACTTTCCGGAAATTTTCTGATAAGACTGTCGTATGTGGCGATGGCTTCGTTATATCGTCCCAGTTGTGTCTGGATATCGCCGGTCATAATGAACGCGTCGTCGATAATGCTGGTTGCGGGAAACTGTTGTTCAACATGTTGAAGCCGGTCGAGTGCGTCCGAAAATTTCCGCTGTCGCCGGAGGAGCTCGGCTCCGGTAAAAGCGCTCAACGCCGAGTCGTTCGGCTGCCGGTTTTCCTGAATAAAAATCTGCAATGCGATGGCATCGTTCGCCGCATCGGATGCCGGGTTTGCCGTGAGCGGTTTTAGTTTTGCGAGCGCATCGTTAAAGTGCAGTTGAAAATAATCCAGTTCCGCCAGATAAAATACAGCATGTTGTTGTTCGACGGTAATCGGCTGGCCCGTTCCCGCGACAGACTGAAATTGTGTTCCCGCCATCGCTAGATCGTTTAATGCGATAGAAACATTGCCCAAACGAAGCGTTCCTTCCGTAACAAGCTGAGGATATTGGCGATATGTTTTCACGATTGTTTCCAGGGATGACCGCGCTCCGTCGAAATCGAATAATTTTTCCTGTTGTATGACGGCAATACGGAGAAGCGAGCGTGCAGCAACTTCGGTCGTCGGAAATTCTTTGATGACGGCATGGTAGGCGGCAATGGCATCGTCATACCGCGGTTTCGATCCGGATGCCGGCAGGGCGGGAAACGGATTTGCATCGCCGAATAATTTTAACGTGTCGCTTTCATCTTCCGTGCCTTCGAGTGTTTGTGCGTAACCGAATTTCACCGGTCCGGCAATATCGATATTCGGGTACAATGTGATGACATCGCGGAAAGCTTCGGTCGCTGCTGTGAATGCCTGCTCTTTCAGTGCGCGCACGGCAAAGTTGTACAACTCGTGCCCGCCCGCATGTGTTTTTGCATCGAGATATTTATACACCGTGTAGGCACGGTCATAATGTTTTCCTTCCATATACAGCCATGAAAGAAGCTGGTGACACGAAAGGTTATCCGGCGACGATTTGGTAGCATCTTCCACAACAGCGATAGCGGCATTGAGCGCATCGGTGCGTCCTGTGTATGATGCAATCTGTGATTGAATCAGTCCGAGCTGTGCCGGATTCTGCTGAAGCAGATTAACGTACTCTTTTGTTGCATCGGCATAATTCAAGGTGATGGAATACAGATAGGCAATGTCGAATCCGAATAAATTCTGATCGCCGAGAACGGTTCTCGCACGGCGGTACACGACAATAGCGCTATCGAACATGCGGCTTTGCACCATTGCTCCGGCAATCATTCGGTATGTTCCTTCCTGTTTGGGATCGAAGGAAATTGCGCGCTCCCAAACGGCGTTTGCCGTCTTGAGGTCGGATTTCAGCACATAAATTGATCCGAGTTCCGACAGAATACCGATATCGTTCGGATGAAACCGCAGTATCCGGTTTATCAGGGCAACCCCATCGTCGTACCGTTTCAATTGAATATAGGAACGCCTGAGTGCATCAAACACGATCATATTGGTGGAATCTTTTGCAAAAATATCTTCATACAATTTTGCGGCCGATTCAAAATCTCCCGAGCGCTCGTAGCTTTGCGCGAGCTGGTACTTTATGTCCGCTGTTCGATTTTGACAAAAAACCGTTCCACCGAAACATAAAACAAGAATCGAAAAAATTAAAAGGGTTTTAATCGTATGTCCGATCATGAGAAACAAAGCTCTTTCTTATTCATAACAATATAAGAAAAAAAAGATTGCATACATTGTGAAAATATTTTTTGTGGAAAAAGGAATTGCATGTTTCCGGCAATATTCCGTAATTAGATGACTGCAAATAATTCATTTCAAAATCAAAATTCGCGAGAATATGATCTTTCAGCAATTTCGGCACGAACAGGGAGGTTGTTTGTCGTATCTCATCGGCTGTTCGCAACGGCAAGTCTGTGCTGTTATCGATCCACAGCTTGATATTGATCCGTATCTTCGTTATGCCGCCGACCACCGGATGAAAATTACGCATATTCTTGAAACTCATTCGCACGCAGACCATCTTTCCGGTGCAAAAAAACTGGCGGAAGCAACAGGTGCGCCTGTCTATTTTCATGAATCGGTGAAAGCAGCATATCCGGTTACCGGAATCAAAGATGGACAGGAAATTACTGTTGGAAATATTCTTTTGAAAATTCTCCACACGCCGGGGCACACGCAGGACAGTATGAGCATCCTGGTTACCGACACAGCCCGCGGCAACGAGCCGTGGCTGGTGCTGACCGGCGATACGCTTTTTGTCGGAGATACCGGCCGGCCTGATCTTGACGGCAGTGCCGGGTTGCTGTACGACAGCATCTGGAAAAAATTACTTTCTCTGCCGGATGCCGTGGAAATTTACCCGACACATTATGCCGGTTCGTTGTGCGGCAAGGGGATGAGCCCGAAACCGAATTCAACGATCGGGTTCGAGCGGAAATTTAATCCCGCATTGCAGATTTCAAACAGGAGTGAGTTTGTTCAATTCGTGACGTCGGATTTACCCGTACAGCCGCCGCGGTTTCATCAGGTGCGGAAATTTAATTTGGGATTTCTTGCCGAACCGCCGATCGAAAAGACATACGAGCTCGATGATGTGCAAATGACCGTCGATCAATTAAAAGCGAAACGCGATCGCGGCGAACAATTTTTCCTGCTCGATGTCCGGGAACCGTTCGAAGCAAAAATAGCGAATATCGGTGGTAAACTGATTCCGCTCGCGCAAATTCCGAGTCGTTTCAACGAGCTCGACCCAAATCAGGAAATTGTCGTCTATTGTCATCACGGAAGCAGGAGCCGGCAGGCGGTAGAATTTTTATCAGGGCAAGGATTCAAAAACGTGAAAACGCTGGTGGGTGGAATTGATGAGTGGTCTCGGCGAATCGATGCGAAAGTCCCACAATATTAACCGATTCTTCTCTTTCGATAAACAAAAACCCGATCATGCATGGTCGGGTTTTTTGTTTGCTGTTACGTGAAGATACGATGTTGATGCAATTTCAATTATGCACAAACTTCTGCCACTTTTTCTTCCAGGAATTCTCTTTTGGTTTCTTTTTGAAACGCGATTTCTGATGGACAGCAGGTGTGTCGGCGAATGTCGTTGTTACTGTGACGGGAACATCCCCGGAGTCTTTCATCGTAATACTGCCGCGGTACGCGAAGAGAATCTGCTTGAAGAATTTCTTTTCTTCCGGTGTTGCGACAAGCGAGATTGCTTCGCCTTTCTTTCCCGCCCGTGCCGTTCTGCCGACGCGGTGCGTGTACGAGTCGACATCCTTCGGGATCTCAAAATTATAGACATGCGAAATATCGTCGATGTGCAGGCCGCGGGCGGCAACATCCGTTGCGACGAGCACGCTGATTTTTTTCTGTTTGAATTCGTTGGTGACGCGCTCACGCTGCGGTTGCGACATGTTGCCGTTCAGGCAACGGGCATTGACTCCCTGCGACGTCAGTTTTTTGGAAAGCTTAACGGTCATATGCTTCCGGTTGCAAAATACGAGTGCGAGGTGACGGTCGCGTTTCAGCAAACCAATGAGCAAATCCATCTTCTTCTCGGCAGTCGTTTGGTAATACGTTTGCTGGAGAAATGTCGGTTCCACCGCCGATGCCATGCGGACATGCTTCGGGTTGCGCAAATATTTCCTGCTCAGCACTTCGATCTCTTTCGAAACGGTCGCGCTGAACAACATTGTTTGCCGCTCGGCGGGAACATGATGCAGAATGCGCTCGATGTCTTTGATGAATCCCATATCGAGCATACGGTCGGCTTCATCGAACACGAGCATTTTGATGGTGCTTAGGTTGATCGCCTTGCGCGAAAGCAGATCGATCAATCTTCCCGGTGTTGCGACGACGATGTTCGCCGTTTTTATTTTTGAAATTTGTTTCGGGATGGAAACGCCCCCATAGACGGAGACGATGCCGAGATGTTTACCGGTGGAAAATTTGATGAATTCATCGGCGATCTGCGTGCAGAGTTCGCGTGTGGGAACCAGTATCAGCGCACGAAGTCCGTCGCGCCGCTGAAGTTGTTCGATGATGGGAATGGCGAAGCTCAGCGTTTTTCCCGAGCCGGTTTCCGATTGTGCCAGCACATCCCGTCCCTGGTTGATTGCCGGAATAATTTCTTTTTGTATCGGTGTTGCGATAGTAATGCCTTGCTGTTCGAGGAGAGCGACGATTTGCGGGCTCAGAACGAATGATTCCGATTTCATGAATATATCCTTTCGTTGATCGGGTGAAGGGTGTCAAGAACCGAGAGATGGGTAGTTGAATCTTCACATGTGATGAAGAACTACGCGAGTACCGGCTTTGTGCCGAGGTTGAATGATACTTCGCGGTCGTAAATCCAGCTGAATGTTTCTTTGCCGGAAAATGTCAAACGGTCTGCCAGCTTCAGGTAGCGTTCCGAAAGCATGCAGAGATATTCTTGTGCTTTTGCCGAAGCGCCGGAAAGTCCCGTGATGTCTGCCACGTTCCATTCCTGCACCAGTGTCCCGATGATTTCGGCGTAATCTTTTGCCGTGTAGACTCCCGTTGCCTGTGCGACGTTGGAATATTTACTATAAATATTTTTGTCTTTGCCGTCGTACATCAAATGGGCGGGCATCAGGATTTTGGATTTCATCATGGTGGTGAATGCACCTATTGCGCCGGCGGGATCCAGCTCGAATACTTTGCCCATGAACATTTTGTATGCTTTTTCGTGGCGCGCCTCGTCGCCGGCGATCAAGCCGCAGATTTTATGAAGATGTCCTTCGCCAGCTTTTGCCGCCAGCACGCCGACGTTGCGGTGCGAAATTTTTGTTGCGCGTTCCTGGAACGACGTGTAAATGAAACCGAGATACGGATCGTTGCCGGTCTGCGGATCGAAACCGTTGGCAATAAGATGATGGATCGTCGTTTCGATCGCACGCATATCGACTCTGCCGGAAAGATAGAGATATTTATTGAGCAGATCGCCGTGACGGTTTTCTTCCGATGTCCAACCGCGGCCCCATTGCGCCCACGGGCTGTCGCTCGCACCGGTTGGATCGCTGATGCCGCGCAGACGGTTGATCCACGACTGGTATGTCGGCAAAGCTTCTTCCGTGATCATGTCGCCGACAAGAACGACGAGGACTTCATCGGGAAGTTCCGCCGCATGTTTCCGGAATTCCATCACCTGTTCTTTCCAGTTCGCAGCGGAAAGGTCGGGCAGAAAATCGGTCGGCTGCCAGCTTTCTTCGATCGGTTTGAGCAGGGAGCCGAGATTCTCGGCGACAAACCCTTCCATGCTCTTAATGACCTCGAGTTGCGGCGAATCGACGTTGATTTGATTGGATTCCGTCATCGGTATCTCCAAATGTGAAAAAACAAAGTATAGCTGATACCGAAAGATACGGAATATTCCTGCAATTACATATTCTTTTATTTTGGGATGGGGATTCAGGAGGGAAATACTAATGTGGGAGTTATTGGAAGATCAGATAAAGTTTTGCGACTTTGCATTCGCGCGAAACTTCGCTAATTTAAAAAATAAGCCTCAAGCTGCAGAATTTTCTATTAAGGTTCTTGGCATAAGAGGGTTCTCCAAACAACCGCTCTATATTTTTCTTTACTAATTTGTTGGCTATAATGCATTACTTTTTTTATTCTGTATATGCTGCCAAAATGTTTGGTCAGAATGTCATAAGAAATATTTCCAAATGCTATAATTAATGGGTTTACGCACCTCAAATCTTTCATCTCTTGTTCAAATAATTTTACATTATTTAGCTCAAAATCTCTATTGGATTTTAAATAAGCTAATACATTTCCAGATATTTTTTCTTCAAAATCTTTGATAATATCCGTCATATATGCTCCATAAAATTCTGTGCCTCGGAAAGCGTAACGGATTTTGTAATCTTGTCCCTGTGGCCTTTTGTCATGAAAATTTACAAAAGCTTTTTTGGCAATTGTTCTTGAAAAATTTAAGCCCACCATAACAACGTTAGGATTCAGTATCTCAAGTAAATTAGGATTCTTCTCTAAATCAAATATACTCATGTCGCCAATATTTGATTTCGGCTTTTTGTCTTCATTAACCCAAACAGCCCAACTTGCAAATTCTCCGTATTTACCTAAAATTTCTTCGAAATGCTCTCTGGTGATCATTCGGAAATAAGATTGTACCCAACTTTTTGATTATGCATTTTGTCTTTTTAATGAAGTTTCACCGTGAATCGTTTGGTAAGAACGATAATCCTCCACCGCGGTCTCCGCATTGGAATGCAAATTACAAAACCGAACGCTCTTTGTCAAGCACTGGTCAACCTTGCGAAGGTTTTAGAACCTTCGCAAGGTTTCGGGAGAGGTTTGCATCTCCATCCTTTTTTCACGACATTTTCTTCAACCATCAAAATCATTTCACACAGGTCACAATTGTTTGTCGATGTTGCCGTTCCCGTAGCGGTCGATACACTATTTACGTACAGCGTTCCGCCGGAACTTTCACAGGCGGCGAAGGCAGGCGTGCGTGTTGTCGTGCCGTTCGGGAAACGAACGCTCACCGGTTTCATCGTTGCTGTCTCGCATCGCAAGCCGGATGTCCCGAACATCAAATCGATTCTGGATATCATCGACGCCGAACCGCTTCTTTCCGATGAACTTCTTTATTTAACGAAATGGATCGCCGATTATTATTTCGCACCGCTCGGCGAAGTGCTGAAAACCGTGCTTGTGCAGGGTTCATTCCAGGCAGGCAAACGTCGCGTAATTCTCACGCTCTCCGGCGATCAATCGATCAGCAATTTAAATCCAAAACAAATGTCGATCATCCGGCATTTGCAGGAACGCGGTCCATTGAGCCTCAGCCAGATTCAAACATTGTTGAAATCGAAAAGTGTTTCGAAAATCATTAACGAGCTTGCGGAACGAGGAATCGTCTGCATCGAAGAAGAATTGCCGAAGCAGAAAGGCAAACCGAAGTTCGAGCAGGTTATTGAATTATCGGAACCGGCACGAAAGCAATGGCAGGAATGGCTCAAAGTAAATGCATCGTCAAAACGTTTTGCAAAACAAATTGCAGTTATCAAAGCATTGCTATTAAATGAAAATCCGGTAATTTCCATCAACGATTTGCTAAAAAATTCACACAGTTCGCTTTCTTCGGTAACTTCGCTTGCACGTAAAAAGCTTATTGCAATCAGCAAGCGTGAAGTGAAACGTTCGCAGGCATTTGACGTCAATGAGCCGCCGCCCGGTGCGCAGAACATTGTGCTGAATGCGCATCAGCAATCGGCGTTTCAATCAATCACCGAAGAGATTGCAAAAGATCGGTTTCATGCATTTTTGCTTCATGGCGTGACCGGAAGCGGCAAAACGGAAGTTTATATAGATGCGATTCGCGAAACACTAAACCGCGGCAAAACGGCAATTATGCTCGTTCCCGAAATTGCATTAACGCCGCAGATTGTGCAACGATTCAGATTTCACTTCGGCGAAAAGGTTGCGGTGATGCACAGCCGCATGTCGCTCGGCGAGCGGTACGATACATGGCGTGCGGCGCATGAGGGAAAATGTTCGATTGTTATCGGTCCGCGCTCAGCCGTGTTCGCGCCGTTAAAAAATATCGGACTGATCGTTGTGGACGAAGAGCAGGAGCCGTCGTACAAGCAATTCGACCAGACGCCGCGGTATCATGCGCGGGATGTCGCTCTGGTGCGTGCACAGAAATTGAATGCCGTTGTCGTGCTCGGTTCGGCGACGCCATCGTTCGAGTCGTACGCAAATGCTCTGAGCGGAAAATTCACATTGCTCGAATTGCCGGAGCGTGTCGACAACGCGCAACTTCCCGTCATCACGATCGTCGATATGACGGAAGAACGGAAAAAGAAATTAGAAGAATTTCGTGCATCACGGAAAGAAGAATTCAAAACGGATGCCGTGCAAGCGCGGGCATCGAAGCGGAAATTTGAATTCGGTTCTATTTCGAATTTGCTCAAAGAGCATATCGAAGATCGTTTACAAAAAAAGGAAGGGATCATACTGCTTCAAAATAGGCGCGGGTTTTCGCCGTTCGTCGAATGTCCCGATTGCGGTTACGTCGAGATGTGCGATAACTGTCAGATTTCTTTGACATATCATCTCACAAAGAAACATTTACGTTGTCACTATTGCGGAATGGTAAAACAGCCGCCGGATGTTTGTCCCCTTTGTTCTTCGTCCGACATCCAATACCGCGGTATCGGTACGCAAAAAGTTGAAGAAGAACTGACTGCCATTTTTCCACAGGCACGGATTGCCCGGATGGATCTCGACACAACGACGAACCGCGGTGCGCACGAAAAGATCCTCAAAAAATTTTCGGATGGTGACGCCGATATTCTTCTCGGAACACAAATGGTGGCGAAAGGATTGGATTTCTCTCGCGTCACGCTTGTCGGTGTTGTTTCAGCCGACACGCAAATGCTTCTGCCGGATTTTCGTTCGGCGGAACGGACGTTCCAGCTCCTCACGCAGGTTGCCGGGCGGGCGGGGCGCAGTACGCTTGCCGGTGAAGTTATCATTCAAACAAATCAGCCGAAACATGAAGCGCTTCATCATGTGCTGACACATGATTTCAAATCGTTCTATGATGAAGAGAAAAATCTCCGCACAGAATTACGCTACCCGCCCGGTTCGCGGCTGATTCTTATAGAATTCAAAGGAAAGAATGAAAACGAAGTGATGAATCACGCACAAACATTTGCCGGTTATCTGAAACGGCAGAATCAGTCTTCAATTATTTTAGGACCTTCGAGCGCGGTTTTATCGAAACTCAAGGGAAATTTTCGCTGGCATATTGTTCTCAAGAGTAAAAAAGAGGCCGATCCGTCAGGTCATCAATTACACAACGTTGTTGAGAAAGCGTTACAATCGTACAGAACGTCACAGATGGGAAAATCTCGCTTGGTGCAGGTTATGATTGATGTCGATCCGGTTGGAATGATGTAGGAGGGAAAAAAAGAGACGCACCGTGATGATGCGTCTCATAAAGAATTACACACGGCAGATATTGTATGCCCGCTTTCCTTTCTGTTCTTGTTTCTCTTCGAACTGTACGTTGTCGCCCTGTACCAGCACGTCGCGAAACCCTGTATTCTTGACATTACTTTTATGAAAAAAAATTTCCTCACCGGCGTCGGTCGTAATAAAACCGAATCCTTTCACCGGGTTATAAAATTTAACTGTGCCTTGCGCCATACGCTCTTTCTCCTGTTGAAAAAAAATGTGCTACAAAAAAACCCCAGCCAGCAATTTGTGACCGGCTGGGGTTCCTACGTCGAAGTTACAGCATTACACTTTCGTTACGTTTGCTGCCTGCAACCCCTTCGGTCCTTTTTCCACATCAAATTGGACTTTATCGCCTTCATTCAAGGTTCGGTATCCATCACCGACAATCGCCTTGAAGTGGACGAAAACATCTTCGCCGTTTTGACGTGAAATGAAGCCATACCCTTTGGCTCCGTTGAACCATTTCACAGTGCCCTGTTCCATGGAGTGAATCCTTTCAAAAAAGTTGATAAAAATGTACCCGAGGCTCCGCTCTGCCGAAGACCATGACGCATGCGTCATACTCTCCGACTAGGCCAGATCTTTTTGGCTTTTTACGCATCAACTCCAATGTGGATTGTGGTCACTCACTGCACGATAAGACTTCTCTCCTCCACAACCGATCATCACACAGGGACGCTTATGCTTGCGATGGCACACCTCGTGGAATGTTCAAGACGGTTGAACGGGCACGGGGATTACATCTGCAACTACAACGTAAAAGCTGGCAATGCCACCCCGCTCGGGAAGCATACTCTTTCCTTCACGGGGCAAAAACGGTGTACTGTTGTTTGGCATTTTCAAGATACTAAATATTTTCTCTTGAGGCAAGGGGAATTTTCTTGCGAAAAAAGCGATGGTTCTAAAATCAAATCAAAACGATAGAATACTCATCGTTCTTCTCAAAAAATCGTGGCAGGCGTTTCCTTGACTCTACTATGATAAATTCATATATTAATTGGGTTTTCGTTCAAAATGTGGTGATTTTCAGCGTTCGGAAAGGAAAAAGGGTTCATTGCGAAAATCGGAATCGAATAAGAGTGAACTGAAAATTCGTATTTCCGGACTTTCCAGTGGAATTCACGAATATCATTTTTCGACTTCACCGGCAGATATCGGACTCGATGCACAATTTTCCAAGCCGGTCGAAATCGATGCACGTCTCGACAAAGCCTCGCGCCAGATGTATCTGAAAGCGGACATCCGCACTGTCGGAATGTTCGGATGCGACCGCTGTCTTGATGAATTCGAGCGACCCCTTGCAACCGGATACACGATGTTCTATTTGTATGACGAAACGGAAAGCGGTCGGTTTCCCGATGACGAAATTCAGATCATCAGCCCCGATACGGTAACGATCGATCTCCGGGAAGATGTCCGGCAAATGATTCTGCTTGCGGTTCCGCTCAAGTTGTTGTGTACAGAAGAGTGTAAGGGCTTATGCCCGCGTTGCGGAACAAACTGGAATCATGCTTCGTGCGATTGCACACAAGAGATGATCGATTCACGCTGGAGCGGTTTACAAAATTTATCGAAATAAAGAAATCTGAAAAATTAAGAGAGGAATCACGCAATGCCAAATCCCAAACGACGACATTCGAAATCCCGCGGGGCAAAACGCAGGACACATTACAAAGCAACAGCCCCGTCGACCGCGGAATGTCCCAATTGCCACGAACATAAACTCCTGCACCGCGCATGCCCGAATTGCGGCTACTATCACGGGCGTTCCATTGTTGTTCCGAAAGAGTCATAATCATTTCCGTGCCGACATTCGCGATCGCGACAGTTCAGTATCGCTAACCGGATAACCGATCGAAGCCTTATACAACATTCTCTTGGAATCAGGACAATCGAACATACGGATTGCGGTTGACGCCATGGGAGGTGATTTTGCCCCACGAAACGTTATTGCCGGGGCGATCGATGCCATGCGGGAAGCCGGGAACCGTATTGCCGTGTTGCTGGTCGGACCAAAATCGATTATCGAGAAGGAACTCCTGCAACACCAGCACGGCGGTTTGTCTTTTCAAATTGTGGATGCACCCGAAGTGATCGATATGCACGATGCCGCAACGGCCGGTTTGCGTCAGAAAAAAAATTCTTCCATTAGTGTCGGTATTACACTGCATAAAGACGGAAAAGCCGATGCTTTTGTCAGCGCAGGGCATTCCGGCGCAGTCATGTCGGCATCGACGCTTATTCTCGGCAGGATCGAAGGTATCGGACGCCCGACGATCGGAGCGTTCTTACCGACCGTCAACGGCGTTTGTTTACTGCTTGATGCGGGAGCGAACGTCGACTGCAAGCCGCAGCATTTATACGAATTCGGCGTGATGGGAAGTATCTATGTTCATGCGATGCTCAATGTTGAAAAACCGACCATCGGGCTGCTGAATATCGGCGAAGAAGATTCCAAAGGAAACGAAGTGGTTAAGGAAGCGTATCAATTGTTGAAAAACAGTACATTGAATTTTATCGGCAACGTGGAGGGCCGCGATATTCTTAACGGCAAAGCACATGTGGTCGTCTGCGACGGATTTGTCGGCAATGTCATCCTCAAATTCGGTGAAAGCGTGCCGTCATTTTTTAAAAGCCGGTTGAAACAGGTTGCCGAAAAGAGTTTCTACACAAAACTTGTCGGCGCATTGATGCGTCCGACTTTACGGAAAGCGTTGAAAAGTTTGGATTATGAAGAATCCGGCGGCGTGCCGATTCTCGGCGTGAAAGGCGTTTCCATTATCGGTCACGGATCGTCGACGCCCAAGGCAATCAAAAATATGATTTTTCGCGCAGAAGAATTAGTTCGAAAAAACATCAATCACCATATTCAACAAGCACTCGTCTCAGCGCAATGAAACAGGAATCCCCAAATCATGTTCACGCGGCAATAACCGCTGTCGGACATTATGTTCCCGACAAAATTCTCTCGAACGCGGATCTCGAGAAAATGGTCGATACCACAGACGAATGGATTTACACGCGCACCGGTATTCGTGAACGGAGGATTCTTGAACATGGCGCAACATCCGACCTCGGTGCAAAAGCGATTGAAGCAATGCTCAAGCGCCGCGGTATCGGTCCGGAAGAAATCGACGTCATCATTGTGGCTACCGTAACTCCCGATATGTTTTTTCCACCGACGGCTTGTGTGATACAGGAAAAAATCGGTGCAAAAAAAGCGTGGGGATTTGATGTTTCTGCCGCGTGCTCGGGATTTTTATTCTCGTTGGTTGTCGGCGCTCAGTTTATTGAAACAGGCGCGTACAAGAAAGTTGTGGTAGTTGGAGCGGATAAAATGAGTTCCATTACCGATTATACCGACCGCAATAACTGCATTCTTTTCGGAGACGCAGGCGCCGCAGTATTGCTGGAACCCACGACCGATCCGAATGTCGGCATTATCGATCAAATTTTATATTGCGACGGCACCGGTGGAGAGTATCTCCACATGAAAGGCGGCGGAAGCCTCAATCCGCCGACGCACGAAACGGTTGATAAGAAGATGCACTTTATTTTCCAGGACGGGAAAGCAGTATTTAAAGTCGCCGTCATCGGCATGGCCGAAGTTTCTGCAGAAATCATGAAGCGTCATCATCTTACCGGCGACGATGTCGATTATCTCGTTCCGCACCAGGCGAATCTTCGCATAATTGATGCGTGCCGGGAGAGAATGGGACTTGATCCGTCCAAAGTAATGATCAATATAGACAAGTATGGAAATACGACGGCAGCGACGATTCCGTTATGCCTTTCCGAGTGGTGGCAAAACGGAAAGTTAAAACGCGGAAACACACTCGTCCTTTCCAGTTTCGGCGCCGGATATACATGGGGCGCGATATTGGTAAAATGGGGAATTGACGGTCCGAAGAATTCATAACAATGTCGAACATCGCATACATATTTCCCGGGCAGGGTTCCCAATACGTTGGCATGGGAAAAGACTTGGCGGAAAAAAGCGCCACCGCACGGAATATTTTTGAACAGGCAAATGCAATTCTCGGTGTTCCGATCAGCACGATTTGTTTTGAAGGTCCGGAAATCGATCTTCGCCAGACCAAGAATACACAGCCGGCAATTTTTCTCCACAGCATGGCGCTGACCATGATGATGGAACAACACGACGCGCAGATGGCTGCGGGTCACTCGCTCGGAGAATATTCCGCGTTGGTTTTTGCCGGTGCGATGACATTTGAAGAGGGATTGAAGCTCGTCCGGTTGCGCGGTGAGTTGATGCAGGAAGCGGGAGAACGGCATAAGGGAACGATGGCGGCCGTTGTCGGGTTGGAGCCGGATATTGTTGATGAGCTCTGCATCGAAGCAAGTTCTGCCGGCATTGTCCAGTCGGCAAACTTCAATTCGCCCGGACAAATTGTCGTCAGTGGTTCCGTCGAAGGCGTTCGCAAAGCGATGGAGCTTGCGAAAAGTAAAGGAGCAAAGCTCGTGAAGGAATTGGTCGTCAGCGGAGCATTTCATTCACCGTTGATGCAAAGCGCCCGGGAACGTTTGCATACGGCACTGGCAGCGACGCCGATACAGAATGCCCGCATTCCCGTGTATGCCAATGTCACGGCGCGTCAAGTGCAAAAGGCGGAAGAAATTCGTACATTGTTGGAACAGCAATTGACAAGCGCTGTTCGATGGGATGAATCTGTCCGCAACATGGTTGCCGGCGGTGCGACGTCGTTTGTCGAAATTGGACCGGGTAAAGTTCTTCAGGGATTGATAAAACGCATTACACCGGCGGTTGAAGTTCGCGGGATCGATACGTATCATGATATCGAAAAAATGGTAGCGGCATAATGTCGGCAATTCTTGAACATAAAATTGCTCTCGTTACAGGCGGGTCACGCGGAATCGGTCGGGCAATTGCTCTCGCTCTTGCCGCTGCCGGCGCCGACGTGATGATTTCGTATCGCAGCGCTTCGCAAGAAGCGCAGAAGGTCGTGGACGAGATCGGTAAAATGGGTCGACAGGCGATGTCGTTTCAAACAGATGTTGCGCAATTCAATCCATCGCGGGAAATGGTCGAAGCGATCGTACAGAAATTTCAGCGGCTCGATATCCTTGTCAATAATGCCGGCATTAGAAAAGATACGT
>Ga0265322_10000358_pt1 | contig 19026 bp, 20 predicted proteins | sample 41222metaG_FD_193584 | JGI IMG/M metagenome (GOLD analysis project Ga0265322, IMG submission 193584) | Rhizosphere microbial communities from Carex aquatilis grown in University of Washington, Seatle, WA, United States - 4-12-22 metaG | ecosystem: Host-associated > Plants > Roots > Rhizosphere...
TGTACCTACACTTTTTCCTATAAAACATGCCCCTGGCCTATCTACCCCATAAGCAAACACAGGGTAGTACCCATTTCCTAATAAATATAAAATATTTTATATAAACAGGGCCCACCGGCTTACCCGCCCCATTAATTCACATTAACCCGGTACACTTCTTTCCTAAATATATAACAATTTCACCAGGATACATACAGGCCCACCTGGTACAATACCCCTATGCATAATGACCCAATGCTACACACCTGGAACCTATACCGCCTCTTATGTCTCCTTGGGATAAAGGCACCTATCCTCATCAACGGCACAAGTGAGATCACAAATGTCACACTGTCGTCCACCAAACCATGCCACGTCATCTCCTACGATGTCGATAAAGCGGATGCATAATGACATTCTCCTTTGATAGCAACATCGATACAGCCCGCTTCAAGGCAATGTGCCGCCTACTCTACCTCCTTAATGAACTCAACATCCCTTGCAACACCAAGAACTTATGGCATTACGCTCAAACCACACAGGCCCGCGCGTTGATTGGAGATGGCCCTATAGGAGTCTCAGTGTATAGTAGTGGTGACCCAACTCAGTAGAGTTGGGGTTTGATGTTGGGTATAAATGGGATATGGCAAAAATACACATATATGTTTATCATGCGAGCAGCAAAAGCTACACGGGTTTCTATTCACAGCATATCCAATGCCTGTTGATATTACTATATAAACTGGGAGTGAGGCCACAGCAATATGACAAGAGAAGAGTTTGAGGCAAATAGGGGTGTTTTGCTAGATGAGGTTATATATGCTTGTAGGGCTAGATACAATACACATTATATCCCACGCACCTTGTGGGATAACCTGTCAACCCTACCATGGCAAAAGGCATGCTTGCTTATGTTTCTGTACAAACTAGGTATCTCACCACCAAGGATATGATGTAGAGTTAATATATGGCGGCAGCATTTCCGTATCACATGTATTACCTCTCGCAGAGAGAACGAAGTAGGATAGCACTCATCAATCTTTTGGTGAGACTCAATGTACATAGGCGATCATATACAGAGGGTATAATTCAGACATGATAATAGATGTTAAGGACCTCAGTAGTGCGTTTGAAGGGTTGCCGTACCACGACAACTTTGTGGCCATGTGGATGTTCAGCGCGTACCCTGAGAGGTATCAGCGGCTATTGCTGACGCTTCATAAGCTTGGTGTACGCTGTGGGTGATCTCTACTACGGGTATGGTGAGTGGGGCGTTATGAATACAGATGGTTCACACCTATTTTACAACCATTACACCGCGATGCCGAAAAAAGACATGATCGCTTATGTTAACATTGCTCGACTGTTGATGAAACTTAAAGTGAATATAGTTAAACTCTAACTTAATATATAGCATTTGGGAGGCCCCGTCGAGACGTAAACGAGTAGGTACCTTTTACGAGGTTGGTATAATTACTTTATGGGCTATAAAAGCTTATTGGAGCACATGTGAAGAAGCAAGATTACAGACATTTAACAGGTTTACTAAACAAACTCGGTGTTACAAAAGAGTTTGACTTTCAAAGCACACTTGATGCTCTAATAAAAGCATTAGAAGTTAGTACATACCAAGACTTATCTAGTGGCTCTCTAACGATGGAATCTATAGAGGGTTGCCTCTCTAACATCTCTTACACAAATAGACACTCTAAAGCATCCTCAGCAACTTCAGAGGGTGTTTTATAAAGTAGCGGATCATACGATACCATCGACATGGAGTAATTCCACTGTTTTGTTGCTGGATATGGAGTGTAATTGCTCTGGACAGTTGTCACAATAGTACCACATACCTTAAGTTTTCTCAATAACTTAAAAATAGCTCTCGCTGAGTTTATCTGTTCCATGTTTACAGAGGTAAAGCACATAAAGTCTCACTTTGTGGAGAGGAGTGATAGTAGGAAGTATTTAAGTTTGAAACGGTGAAAGTAGTCGATGGCTTCTTTGTTGTTCTTGAACTTGATTTGAATTGGACGAACTCTACGCTTTTCCACATCATGCCTCCTATAGAGGTTACTCTTCTATTTTAACAGGAATCTCATCTGAGAGTAGGTATAATTCCATAGCTTTGTCGGCATGGATAGCCTGAGCCATCTCAATAGGTATAGAGTAGCCATATTTCTTCTCACATAAGATTTGATTCTGTTTTCCACAATATCTACCTATTATATAAGAGAGTTCGTCGATAGAGGAGCTGTTGAGCATATCCCTTATCTTCTCAAGTCGTTGCTTTTCTCTTTCCATACACTGTCACCTAATAATTTATATAGAAAAACGAATAGGCAGTATCTAACCCTATCGTCGGTATCTTTATCTATTATAGATTCTACTAATTTTTCTCTATGGTGTAGTCGTGTTTTATATCCTCTACACTCATATCCGACTCTATAAGCCAATGGTGTGCTATCACTGTTAAAGCGAGGTTGACACGCCTCTGAGGCGACAATGGTTTTGAGTTCAAATACTCTGGCAGGCATGTGGCTTTGAATGGGCAAGATGGACACCTCTTTGAATCTAGACAGTTACCTTTAGTATCTATTATCTCTTGGAGTATAACGTCACTCAGTTGGAGGGACATCGAGGTCTCCTCCGAGCATATCGTCGATAGTTTCATCAAGCAATAATCTGATTGCGGCTTCTTTATACTTAGCATCAGCTGCTTCCTCGGTTAAACCGTCAACGGCAATAGCATCTACACAATTCATGTCGCTGCCGTTCTTATTCTTCTTAAGCTTGCCAATAGGACATAGGGCACAAATAGAAGGTTTAGACCAGCAACAGCTGCCCTCTTCTTCTATTATTTTCTTAAGTATCGATTTACCATCCATCATTTCAGATTCCTTAAACTAATTCTATCATGGTAGGAATGGTATAATAAGTTTATGTCGATGGATCCAGTAAATAAACAGTATCCTAAAGCCCCAGCAACTAGTGGAGGAGCAGTAGCAACTACTCCATCCATGATGCCGCTGTACATTCCAGACCCGAGCATAAAAGGGTTGAGTTTCGATCAATTGTTGGCACAGCGAGGACTTAGGATGCGACATTTTAAATCTATTCCGTGCTTTAACTTAGAGAGCACTACATTTCAAGCTCATGATCCTGACTGTGCTTTTTGTGACGGATCTGGTATTCAATACTACGACTCAAAAGAGATATGGGGCACATTCACAGGCAACTCTATAGAGAAAACATTCGAAGCACATGGAGTTTGGGAGGTTGGTTCCGCAGTGGTAACATTGCCAACAACTTATCCAGATGGCAGTCAAGCTGACTTCAATACTTATGATAGACTTGAACTCCTTGATGTTACTGTGCGATTATACGAACTTAAAGATTATGAGCCAACACACGACAACTTGATGCGACTTCGTTATCCAGCTGAAAAAGTTGAGTTCGTTGCCTACATAGAAGATGGCAAAAAGATGATTAAGCTATACGAAAATGTAGACTTCACACTTACTCAAGATGGGCACATCCAATGGATAGAGGGCAAACAACCGCCATACTTTAAACATAAGGGGCGAGGGGTTGTTTTAGGTTTTGCCTATTTTGCTAAACCTATTTATATAGTTATGCAGTCTCTTAGAGAGTTGAGAATCACTCAGGAGCTTGTTAATGGTAAGAAGCAGGCGGTCAGATTGCCGCAACAGTTATTAGTTAAGAGAGATTTCTTGGTTGGTGCTGGTGAGAAGTTTAATGCCGTGCCAACGAACACTTAGGTAAGTATAACATACACTTACCTACCTATGTATATTATGGTATAATGTGTCTATGGCACAATGTATAATTTGCGGCAACAATAGTGGTAAGAATAAAACGTGTTCTAAAGAATGTAATAAAGAAAATCTCTCTAATAAAGCTAAAGTTAGGATGTCAATACCTGGGATACGAGAACAACTAAGTGAAGCTAATAAAGCTGCTTATATTAAAAATCCAGATCTTAGAAAGATATGTACATCAAACGGAACGAGGCTTCTTGAAGCCAACAAGAAGCCAGAAGTGAAGGCAAAAAGAGAAGAAACAATCATTAAAAATAAATCATGGGAAGTATCTTCACAAAAAGCTATTCAGCGCTATATAGATAGACCTGAATTACGTGAGAATCTTAGCGAGATGGCTAAAAATCGTTCTCCAGAGCATCTACAAAAATTAAGTGACGCCGCTAAGATCCAATCCTCATTAAGAGATACTGCTGCTGGATTTAAAGAGTTCCATAGAAACAATCCAAATTGGAGATCAGAAAGTCAGTTGGGTATGTCTACTGAAGAGTGGATTAAGATTATCAATTCTATAAAAATGAAAGTAGAGGCAAAAGAAGGCACTGTGAGCAGTATAGCAATCGATATGGGGCTAAGTCAAAAAACTGTATGTAAGTGGTTTCATAAGTTAGGTTATGGCAATTTGATCGGTACAAATAATAATAAAAATCAACTTTTTGTATCGACTATGCTGAAAAAGTTCAATATAGGTGTAGAACTTAATAATAGAAAAGTTATCAGACCAAAAGAATTAGATTTATACATTTCAACTAAAAATATAGCCATTGAATTTAACGGACTGTATTGGCATAGTAGCGCCAATGAGGCGATAAAGCGTGGATATCACATGCTTAAATATACAACTTGTAAAAACAACGGAGTTCAATTATTGGCCTTTTATGATGATGAATTTATTTATAAGAAAGATATAGTAGTAAATATAATCTTAAATAAGTTAGGAATAGCTAGTGGTATTAAGTTAAATGCTAGAGAATTAATATTAAAATCTGTAAACAAGAAAGAGGCTGAGAAATTTTTCAATCTCAATCATTTAGATGGCCATGTTGCTGCTAAAGATGTTTTTGGACTATATAGAGGTGATGAGTTAGTTTTTGCACTATCTACTAGAACTTATACTGGTTCTAAATACTCTAATGCCATAGAGATAGCTAGACTTGCTACAAAAATTGGATACAATGTAAGGGGTGGCGCTGGTAAACTGGTAAGTCACATACAAAAATTATATAATAAGACAATAGTGTCTTATTCAAACAATAGATTAAGCAATGGAAATGTATATGAGAAATTGGGCTTCATAGAAGATACTGTCTCTACTAAACCTAGCTATTGGTATACTGACTATAAAACAAGAGTTTTTAGAACTAGATGTCAACGCATTAACGATCCAGAAGTCTTATCTCAGTTCCCTACAGAGGAAAAACAGGCTTTAAACGGCGTTTTTAGTCAAAAATTGTTTGGAGATAGTCGTCCACTATACAGAATAGAGGATTATGGGCACAGAAGATGGGTATTAACATAGGTTGAACCGTAATATAAGTTATAATCATATTACTAGTTTAAACGGAGTAAAGATTGATTCATCTATATAATTCTATTCAAGTAGGTATATCATGGCTCAAGCCGTAAGCCGTAAACAGTGGAGATTAATGCAAGCCATTTTACATGGCAAAGTTGACAGCTCTAAAAGCTCTGGTCGAGGCACTCCTCCTAAATCTATAGCAGCGAAATACACATCTCCCGGTAAAGACGCACCAGAAACTCACGGTGAAAATCGTGGCGGCACATGGGGCGAAAAACACCACACTAAAGCGAAAGAAAAAACAAACGAAGAACGAACAGAGCGTAAGAAAAAGAAAGCAAGTAAGCATATGAAGAAATCCTCTGACGGGGCATATGATAACCGAGCTGCTGCGAGCATCATCATGGATGACCAGGGTCGGTTTCTTTTAGGTAAGCATGTAAAAGGCGGTTGGTCTTATCCCGGCGGCAGCATGGACGCCTCTGATGGTAGCACTGAGATAACTGCTTTGAGAGAGATGGAAGAAGAGTGCGGCCTTATCGGTAGGAATCCTCAGCATATTTGGGAGGGTGACATCGATGGGCATAAAGTTGATATTTATCTTATGGAGTCTTATAGGGGCGAACCTAAAGATACAGAAGAAGTTAAGAGCTGGAAGTGGTTCGAAGTTCAAGATATCCCTTGGGATAAACTACGAAGCTGCTGCCATAAACCTCTAGAACATTTTGTTAGGACTAAACTTGGCAAATCCTTAAAAGGCATGCTGTCAATTGAGAAGTTAGAGAAGAATATAGTTAGACAGAAAGCCGATGCCGTTTTAGAAGTGACCCATGGAGATGCTTTACGCTTAGTTGGCACAGGCTTATTCCGCCGCATCAGAGAAGCTGTTCGTGGTATGGATGACGAGGGTTTTAAGGACGTTCAATTCGATACATATACTTTGAGCATCAGAAAGCATATCAACGATATCTACTCAGGTAGAGTTATTGACGGGCACAAGATGATATATCAATTCACTAACAAATCACTTCCTGAACTCACTGCTGCTTTGATGTCAGTATTCGAGTGGTATTTGCCTGAGGATGAGAAAGAACTTAACCTACTAGATGACTCCGTAATGGATGATAGTGGGATTGAAGGCGGAATTAATAACCTCATCTCAAGTTATAAAAAACACAACATAGGCAACATCTACGAAGAGATGGAGACAATACGAGAGCAGATCAGAAATGGTATGGCCATTGATCTTCAACAGGTTGAAACTCGTATCCTACGACTATTTGAAAAACTTGAAGAGACTGTTCACAACATCTCAAGTAAACATAATCAACTAGCGCATATGGCTAGCGGCGAGATAGACGATATAGAGAGTAAGCTTAGAGAACTTCAGAACAAGATCGAAGCGATGGGTAAGAAGCCAGAAACTGTAGAGGCTTTCTCAGCAAAACCTAGAGACCCTAGCGACGTTCACGACGAGAACTATCCTTACCTACCTCGACCTCAAGTTGAGATCTCCCCTAACGGAAAGATCAGGATAACATTTGCTAGTGAGTGGAGCGGATTAGAGAAAGAGAACTTCTTACACGACATGAGAGCTAAAGCGATTAAGAAAAGTCGAGCTTAATATGTTAAATATTCAATTAGAGTTAGAACGACTTAGATTCTCCCTACAAGCTAGAGGTTTAAGTGAAGACACTATAAACACTACAGTAGCAAAAGCTGAGCAAGAGATTACCTCTGCCTTGAGGCAGGAGATGAATTCTGCAATGGAGAGTGCTATACAGAGTGGTGTTGAGAAGCGTTCAGCAGAGTTTATAAACGAGCTTCGACCTAGTTGGGACGCTTTTGTTTTAGAGACAGAGAGTAGCATCACAGACTTCAGTGAGCCACCGATGCCAATGTTAGATAGATTGTTAGCAAGTGGGGCAAAACCTATGGCAGATGGGTCAGGTGTTTATAAAATTATCCCAATAGGATCAAGTGGTAAACCGCGCCCACCCATTCACACGAATATATTCGATGCTCAAAAAGCTATAATGGCTGAGCGTTACGAAAGTGCTGCTAAACAGTATAATAAGGTTGCGCCTAGTGGAAGTCAGTTTAGGACAGCGACAAGCAAACAGAGTAGAAGTAGTGCTTGGGTACAACCTGCTAAGCATAAAGATTTTGGCGAAGAATTAGGCAATATAAATAGTGGATTAGCTACCTCACACGATGATATAGTGAGAAGCATAATTCAAAACTATGAGGAGACATAATGTATATCCTACCTGAAGTCGTAATGCAAAAAATCCTCACTCATGGTCTAGATAAGCTCAGAGGTAATAAAGAAGAGTTTTATGACCTATTTGGGCAATACCTATGTAAAGACTTAGCACTCGACTATGGACCTAAATACTTAGATGACTTATGGGATTGGTTCGTTACTACGAAACTCCCTGTCGTACAAGCCTGGAACCTAAATGTTCAACGAATTCCGTGCCTTAGCGTACATTTAGCGAATGAGGTAGAGGATGAATCTAAAGCAGCTATTGGCGACATATTCGGTGACGGAGAGATAGGTGAAGATGGTATTGGTGTCTTTACTGTGATGATAGATATTGGTATACACGCAGCTAAAGCCGGGGATCACGTTTTGTGGCTGTATTACATCGCTTCTTATATACTTTTTAAGCATAAACGTATGGCAGAGAAATTAGGTCTCACCCTACATACATTCAGTGCCTCTGACTATAATAAAGACAACTCTAAAATGACTGACAATGTATGGACTAGATGGATACGGTTTAAGTGTACCACTCAGAATCACTTCAATATGGACAAGTACCTAGACATCGATGAGATCAATATAGATGAGGCAGTTCAGTTAGAAGAGTCAGAGCATATCGCAGTTAGCATGGATGTAGATATCTCTAAGGTTGATCGTACTTATAACTCAGGTTTACAGTTTGAAGTTATGGGGCAACCAGAAGTCGACGAAGAAGACGGTTTTTAATATAATTAAGGAGATTTATGGGCACAGTTAAAGTACCACTAGTTAGTTTTGAGGTTTGGTATGTTACACGCAAGAATAAGATACCAGTACACCATTATAAAGAGATCCTATTGGCAGATATGAAGGCTAGAGGCGTGGCTATGATTAATACCATGAGTGCTTTCGATGCTGCTTTAGAGAAGTATGGAATTAAGTTGAAATAAGCGAATGTAATGTTTTAAACCCAAGTTTTCAGCTAAATGATTGGGTTATAATGAGAATCAATGGGTTATTGGGCTAAAGTCGGACTTGAAAAGTGGACATTATTTTACCAAGTTTACCCTTTAGTTAGTAAGTATTTTTAATGAAAGATGACCTATCAAAGTTAGGTTTAGGAGTTTAAGATGGCAATAAATGTTTCATTCAACGGAAGTACGATCTATAAGCCAGGTGCGTATTCTAAAGAGACTATCGATCTTGGTGGCGGTTTTCCATTAAGTCCAACTGGAATCGTAGCCATTTTTGGTGAAAGCTCAAGTGGAACTCCTGGATCACAAGTACCTGATCTCTCAACTAATGTTTATAGTCCAGATCAGATGGTAGCTATAATGAATAAATATGGAACAGGCCCACTTGTTGATGCTTGTACCTTTTTGTTCGCTCCTGGCGCTGACGGTGCAATCCCAGGCGGAGCACAAGCTGTTTACATCTACAAGACAAATGCTTCTACTCAAGCTCAACTGGTTTTAGGTGGAAACTTCGGAACAGTATTGTCTCAAACATGGGGAACTTCTGGAAACTTAATCACTTATCAAAATACTTTAATCCCAGCTGCTGCTGCTCAAACATCCTCTTCAACTGCGTTCAACATCACAAGCGGATTATATAATGGTGCCGGTGGAACTCCACATCTTAATGACGCTGATGCTGTTGCTGCACAAGCTGCCGCTTCTGCTGCTTATGCTTCTTTAAGTGCTATGACTCCAACCCCTATCGCTGCTGCTTTAGATGGTCAAACACTTACTCCTGGTGTTTACAGTGAATCAAGTGGTACTTTCAACTTAGCTACTTCAGGTGCTGGCGCATTGACATTGAATGGTGCTGGAACTTACGTCTTTATCGCATCTTCTACTTTAGTAACTGGCGCTGGCGGTATCCCCACTATCACTTTAACTGGTGGAGCTACTGCTGCAAATGTTTATTGGGTTGTAGGTAGCTCTGCTACTATCAACTCAGGACATGTTGGAACCTTTCAAGGTAATATCATAGCGAACACAAGCGTCACTGATACTTTTGGTGGAACTATTAACGGTTCTGTGATTGCTCTTGGTGCTGCTGTGACATTCGCTGCTGCAACTACTGTAAATGCTCAATACTCAAGTCTCTTAGGTGTTGCTGGAAGTTGGTCAGTTTTAGCCAACTCCACTATCACAAATACTGGCGTTAGTCACTTCAATGGAAACTTAGGATTGAGTCCTGGGACTTCTGTTACATTGGCTGGTGGAATCATCAATGACGGGTCTGGTGCTTCTTTCACTATCCGCCTGAATGGTGCTAGTCCTGCTTTAGATAATACCTTCACAACAGTTGGTTCAATCCTCACTGTTGCTGAGTTACAAGCAGCTTTAAACTTAGCTGGTAACTGGTCTTTAGGTTTACCTGCTGGCATGGTGTTCACTGTGAGCGGAACAAATACTGCCGCTTACTTGAACATCGACATGCCTGCTGGTGGAGAGTTTGAACTCATCGACGGAACACCAACATCGTTGCTAGGCAATGGCGCTGGTAAATTCAATATCCTACCAGGATTTATATCGTCTGAGACGTTGGAACAAGCATCCCTACTGATTACCAACTACGGAACGAATGTTACTGAATCCGCTGTAATTGGTGGAAATGTTGTGTTGTCGATCGGTCGCGTAGGCGGAGTTGCTCCAACCGTTACTATCAACGGTGCCAACATAATCCTTACAAATAATGCTCTTGCTGAACACACTATCCCATTGGCAACTTACACCACTATAGCTCAACTAGCTCTATATATCAACACTATCTCTGGTGGTGTGTGGAACGCAGTTGTCGGATCTACTCAGTATGGCCAACTATCCCCATCAGTTATGGATCAAGGTATTTTTAATGCTGCTGGCACCTCTAACACTGACTATCCTGCTTTAATCACTAAGAATGCTTATGAGACTGTTCAGTTCTTTGCTCAATCTTCGAATGTAAGTTTGGTTCAAGAAGTTGGACAAGGTCTTAGCGGCTTACCTCCTGCTTCTGTTCAAACTTATCTTGCTGGCGGTGTGCTTGGTGGAACTCCATCCTCTGAGATCACAAATGCTCTTGCTAAGTTCACTAAATTCAGAGTGAACTCTGTTGTGCCTTTGTTCTCTCGTGACGCTACCGCTGACATTGCTGATAATGTTACTGACCCAACTTCTACTTACACAATCGCTGGTATCCAACAAGCTGTGAAAACTCACTTAAGTTTGATGGCAACTACTAAGAAGAAATCTGAGCGTCAAGGATATCTGTCATTGAAAGATACTTATATCAATTGTAAAGCTGCTATCGCTAACATGGCCTACTCTAGGGTTCAGATGGTTATTCAAGATGTGAAGCAAGCAAGTGCTCAAGGTGTGTTACAGTGGTTTCAACCATGGGCTGGAGCCTGTATGTTGGCTGGTGCTCGCGGCGGTTCTCCTGTTGGCCTACCTATGACATTCAAATACTTTAACATGTCAGGTATCCGTCAAACAGCGCAACCTATGAGCACTCCTGATGCCAACATCCGTACAGATTTCGATCCTGATACACAATATGACGATGCTATCCAAAGTGGTGTCACTTTCTGGGATGCTCCACAAACTGGTGGGTATCGCTTAGTAGTTGATAATACCACTTACGGAAAAGATGGTAACTGGGTCTACAATCGTGGCAACGTTCAATACGCTGCTGACGTCGTAGCTTATGACTTCCGCTCTCAACTTGAGAACATCTACATCGGTCTTAAAAACACCGTGACAGCAGCAGAGATCAAAACCACCTGTGAGAGTATCTTAGGCACATATTTGGCTCAGGGTATCACAGTGAGCACAAGCGATGCTAAGTCTGGCTTTAAGCAGTTGGTCGTTCAACTTAACGGAAATACAGTGAATATAAGTGTAACTATTAAACTTGTGGAGGGGCTGGACTTCATCCTCGCCGACGTGACACTACAACGCGCTTCATCACAGGCTTAATCTATCCAGTTTCTTTCAAGAAGCTTAAGACAAAAATCTTGAGCTTCTTGTGTTTTGCTGTCAGATTTTGCCATATTACCGTCTGGTCCGCGAGATTTCATAGGTCTCAAATTAGACCAATGCCACAACTTAACGAACTCTCTTTCATCCTGTGCTTGGCTACAAGGACAAATGTGGTCAACAGACCAATAAGAGCCATAATTATCCCAATTAAGGTCTTCTGTAAATTGGTTCTCAATATGGATCATAAAATCGTCAAATGAGCATGATAGATATTGCTCTAAATGTTCGTGTTTCTTAAGATCTTTACGAGTTAAATGATTATACAACAGAGACCGCATATTACTCAGCAGTTTAAACTGTGGATCTCTCTTTTTGCGCTCTGATTGATATCCAGCAACATAGGCAGCATGATGCTCGGCGTTCTCTCTACGCCACCTATAAGTTGACTCATTATGCTGCTCCTTATTTTCAGAGTTCCATCTCTTTCTATTTTGTTGCTCACGAAGTTGATTTTTTGCTTTCCATTCGTTAGATGCTATAGTTATACATTCAGCACACTTAGATTTGCGTCCAAATTTACCAGCTGCCTCTTTGTGAAATTCTTCTAACTCTTTCTCTTTATGACACTTTGTACATGTTTTCTTCATACATGTATTATACCCAATACCTTCAACAAATTAATATATTTTTATCGCCAACTTAAAATATGTTATAATTTTACTAAGTCCAATAGTGGACTTAAAAAATTCATGGTATTGGGAACCGAACCCAAAAAGAGGAAATATGGCTGGAAAAATGCCTTCAATGGTCACTGGAGCAAACGCTAAGATAAAAATAGGTGGCAAAACTTTTGCTTACTGTTCAGACGTTTCTTATAACGTCTCAATTGACACTATACCTGTTGAAACTATGGGTAGGTACGAGCCAGTGACTAACGAACCAGTGAACTACTCTGTTTCTGGCAGTCTATCTGTAGTTCGTTACACTTCTTTAGCTTCACAACAAAACATACCAGGTGCAGCATCTACTGGTAATGGTCTTGGCGCTGTCAACTATACAACCGGCGGCAATGCTGCTGATGAGATCAACCCTGGCAACATCCTACTCTCAACAACTTGGGATCTAGCTGTATATCAAAAAACGCAATCTGGCCCTACTGCTGGTGGCGGAACCGCTCAAGTTACTGATGCTGTTCAGTTTATCACATTAACCGATTGCCGCTTCAACCGTAAGAGTGCTTCGCTTAATAAACGAGGTATCTTAGTGGATTCGCTCTCGTTTGTAGCAATTTTAGCTTCGGATGATTCTTTTACCGCTTCTCACTCTGGCGATACAGATTTATCGTAATCATAAAGATTAGGAGGGTTTGCCATGGCTAATGTTCGACCCTTCTTTATTACAGGCGCCGCAGCTAAAGTTATCCTGAATGGGAAAACTATGGCTTTCTGCTCTGATTTATCTTACTCAGTTCAAATCATCACCCAAACTCCTAAAGTGTTGGGAATGTACGAGGGCACCAGTGTAGAGCCACTCGGCTACTCTGTCTCTGGCAGTTTCACTGTGATCCGCTATGCTAAAGGTGCTGTTGCTAACAATGGCTTCTCTGTGCCTGGTGGAGTAGCTATCAACGACGCCGGCAATGGCGTTGGCAACTGGGGTTCTACATGGGACGGCACGAATGCCAGCATCAACTCTATCGTTGGAGCTCCTTTCTCAGGAACTGATGGGCGAGCTAACGAAGCTTTAGATCCTAGTACTTATAAGAATGGTGCTGCTTTTGACATTCAAGTTTATAGCAAGACTGCGACTGGCATCATAGGTGTTGCTAACATACGAAGTGTTCGTATCACTCAAGCAGACTTTAATATCACTAAGAAGGGCGTAGCTCAAGATAGGTTTAACTTTACAGCACTTTATGTTGATGGTGACGGATACGTGGCGAATGCGAGTGGCAGTGGACAACAAAATATATAAGGTGTTTTTATGGCAGGCTTAAATATAACAGAACCAGCGGGTTTCAACAATAGCCCGAATGTAGCTAATGGCATATTGAATAACTTAGCAAGCAACTTCGCTGGGTTACTGTCTACTCGACCTCAAGCTAAATATGCTTCAGGCGCTAGGTGTACACTTAAAGTGAATGGTAAGTTAGTAGGTTTTGCTTTTGGTATAAGTTGGCACATCACTACTTCTGTCACTGAGATAAACACTATCGACAACTATCTACCTTATGAGTTAGCTCCTCAGCGAATCACAGTGGATGGTAGCATCTCAGCTCTACATATTCCAGGTAAAGGTATCGGCAGTTTGTTATGGCAAGCTGATGTTCTTAACTTTCTTTCTCAACAATATATCACTATCGAAGCTAGAGATTCTGCTACAGATCAACTGTTATTCTATACAGCTGAAGCTATGATAACTAGTCGCTCTGAAGATATAAAGATAGATCAACTAGCTAATGTCACTATGACGTTTAAGTCTATTGGTTATCGTGATGAGCGAGCTCCAGCGTTGGCTGACAACATAGACGCAGTTTCTGCTATACCAGGCGATGTTCCACAACCAGGCAACCCTCTAGCCGACCTTCAGAGCAGGTTTAGCAGAATAGTATAACCTTTTTAATATACTGTGAACCCACTAATAAATGGGTATAATCTCCTATATACATTATGGGAGATAACGTGGACCTACCAAATAAGCAAAAAACATTCGAATTTGATCATATCGGAGAGAGTGGAAAGAAGTATGACGGGAAGTTTACTGTTCTATGCTCACTCAACGTTGGGCAAAGGGTTCTTCTCGCTCAAGAGAAGACTCGTATCTTAGGCGGACATGCCAACCCAACAGATGACCTCTCTGGCTTCGCTATCATCCTTGCCAATTTAAGGGCTAAGATTGTAGAAGGACCTACTTGGTGGCAACAAAGCAATGGCGGCAACCTAATCGATGATGAAGATGCTGTTGTGGCATTGTTTAGAAAATTAGATGAGGCAGAACTAGCATGGAAAGACGATCTGAAGAAGAAAGCGGAACAAGCACAGAACTCTCAGTTGTCGACGCCGTAAGAATAATAGCTGCTTATAACGCCAGAGCCGAATTAGACACAGAACACCAGATGCTCCTCTTTCTACAGAGTTGGTGGTCTAGCACCTATACTCGCCCATTAAAAGACCCTATCCTCTTATCCTATACATTGGAAGAACTCCTATACGAGTTCTATGATAAAATCGAGCGCCGCAAGGTTCAAGAAGAGCGCGTTGACGGAGATGCTGATAAGATAGAGGTAGCAAAAGAGAAAGCGGATCTTGATTGGGCCGAGTTAGAAGAGCGCAGAGAGCTTGAAGCTGAAAAGGCTAAGCAGACTGCTGCCTCCCTCAAGAAAGAAGAACCACCTCTTGATCCCACTAAGGATCCTGCTAATATTAAGTGGATGGAAGAGCAGCTGGCGAAAGCTAAGGTTGTTCACGGTGATACTTTTGGAGAAGACATCGATGTATCTTTTGAGGAGTAGCAGTGCCAGATAATAAGTCAAAAAACTCAAGACCTATGAATGCTAAGAGCGTTGGCGAAGGACATTTGCCCACGGATATTGAGAGAGCTTTAAGGGGCACAGAGTATGAATCTCAAAAATATCAACAAAATCAATACATATACGGCGGAAAGCATGATTTTGACCAGTTACTGAAAGAGAACCCAAGCATGGCAGAGATGCCAAGTAGTCAGAGGGCTATGAAATCTTTTGATAGGGCTCTTAACTCTATGACTCTATTTGAAGAGACTAATAGGGCAAGGGTTCTTGGCGGAGTTAACGCCGGCATAGGTAAGTATTTTGGCGGCATGAATGGTCAAGTCCAAAGTGGTGCTAGAACATTCGGAGGCATGCAACAAGGTTTAAGGACTACACAAAATCTAAATCCTTTTCAAGTTGAGAGGCAACTCTCTGCTTCCATGAATAGGATGAGCGGGTATGAAGAACAGATACGGAATATCTCTGAGAATGATTTAGTCACTAGTTTTGGCGTAGAAGATGTCGATGCTAGAAAGAGAATGACAGGTTTATTTGGCAGGGCAGAGCGGGAAAAAGACAGACAAACCCGCCTTACAGCTGCTAGGCAAATCTATAAAGAGCGTGGCGAGGATCCTGCTTCTGTTTATGCTAATGTAGTTACTGGTGAAGCAAAAGCTAGAAGTATAGGTAAGGGTCAGAAGGGTTTTGAGAGTGCTGAGAAGTTAATAAGTGCGTTTGAGAAACTCTCTCAGATGGTTGATAGCACATCTAAGGAATATGAAGAGCAACTCACCATCACTAAAGAGGCCAACAAAGAACTTAAGAAAGCTACTGAAGGCGGCGGAGGCGGCGGACCAACTCAAGCACAAAAACTTATGGCTTATGGTGGTATGTTCGCTGCTGCTGGTGGTGCTGCCGCCGATGTATTAGTTAATCAGAGGATACAAGCGGTTGGAAATAGGGCAGGATTTGCTGGTTGGGAAAATCAGAAGTATGATAGGTATAAAGCAGGTTTAAGTGGTGACATAGAGAGTCAGATGATGCTCACTCACACTGCTGACTCAGAGAAGTTTGGCACTCAGATATATGCTGGGCAACAAGCGGCTAATGCCGCTTACTTAGCTTCTGGCGTTGCTCAAACAGCTGCTGGCGTAGCTATGACAGGACACGGAGCAGTAGAAGCATTAAATCCTATCGCTGAAATTTCAGGTTCTGCCTCAGCGGCAGGCACTGAAGCTTTAGCAGGTGTTCAGAATACAGTTGGTGGTATTGCCACATCTGTTAGCATTGCTTCAGATGTTAACGGTGGTATTGAAGCTCTCTCTGCCGCTGGCAACGTTGGTATAGGTGGAGCAATTAAAACTCCTGGTGTTACTGCTGGGTCTGCGAAACTTCAAGCCATGCAAGCTAATGATGCGGCTACTCAAGCGGCAATACATGTATCTGCTCAACAGATGCAAGGATATAGGGATTTATTAGTTGGTCAAAGCGTGGCTGCTCAGGGAATGGGTGCTGGTGGCGAAGCTTTTATAAATCGCACAGGTAGTAAGGCCAACCTCACTAAGATGGCTGCGGCAAGGATGTCTCCTGAGCAATTCAACCAGATGTCACAATTTGGTGTTGACAATATCGGCAGCACATTCAACGAGAGTCAAATCTATTCAGCTAGGAACTTAGAGAAGTCTGGATATGGAAGCATGCAACTAAATATGCAGCGGCAGGCAACGTTGGCACAGGGTGGAGCAAATAACCCTACAGCAGCATTAGGCTCAGTGTTAGAAGCATCCTTCTCTAAGAGTTTAGAAGGTTCTAAAGTGTTGAACATGATGGTTGAGAATACAGCAGCAATGGTTCAATCATCTACGCTTCGTCAAGCTGGAGTAGATACTACAGCAGCATCTGCTCAATATCTAGCTAATAATATCAATACAAAGGATCCAAACCAAGAATTTGCTGTACAGCAAGCAAAGAGCAACGCACAATTAGCTAATGAGATGGGACAGAATCAATCTGCTACATTTACTGGTATGGTTGCGACAGCAAGAGTTTCAAAAACAACTGGTCTAAGTTTAGATCAAGCAGCTCTTACTCAAAATCTAAAGAATGAAGATTTGATGTCGATGAAGGGTATGAGTGACTCTGATATTAAGAAGCAACTCACTAACATGGGCGTAAAAGTTCCAACTAATAGTAAAGCATCAGATATAGTATCCTCCTTAATTAGCGATAGAAAAGCGACAGTGCTTACTGGAAAGGCCGGATTAGCATATGGAGTAGATGCTGAAGAAATAAATAAAGCGCATAGCTTTTCAGATCTATCGGAGAGTGCTCAATTGAAATTGGGAGCAAATGCCACTAGATCTGGGGTTGCAGGTGGTGGAGAAGCTTTATTTAGAATGGGTAAAGCGTTTGATGAGTTACAGGGTTCTAATCCAAATGCTAGTAAAAAGGCTGGATCAGCATTAGCAGGCGAAGCTGGTGGAGCAAATCAAAAAGAACTAGATAACGTTAGAACTGCTGGAATGGCTCAACTATCTAAAGCCGCTGCTGAAGCTGCGTCGACTTTAGGTACGACTACTCAAGCTGTAAAAGCTTTAGGCGACATGATAAGAAACATAGAGAAACAAGGTAATGAGAAAGAGTTCGGAAGTGCTGCTAGTAGGGCAGCACTATCTGGAGAGTCACAGAAAGTATTTTCTCATGCTACTGATAAGTTCTCTACTGCAGTAGATAAGTTAATTGATGGAGGCGGATTAGGCAACAGAAAAGATATCAATCCTGGTAAGATTCTAGATAAGATGAAGGATGACTTCACGAAATCAGGACCTAAATGACAACTATAAATAAAACAACCACTATCAATACTCCGCACGCAGCTGTTCTTATATTTAACTATTTAGATAGAATACCAGAGGATTATAGCAATGTTAGCGATATAGATAAAACATATCCCAACATTATAAGCACTCTCTCATGTGTATCAATTCAAACTAGTAAATCAAAAAGTGATCCTCAAGGTAGTTTCAACTTAGTGCTGGCTCCAACCAAGAACTGGGTTGCTCAACTTACTCCTGGAAGTTGGTGTGTGTTAATGATGTCACAGGAACCCATCGTAGCGAAAGACTTTCAAAAAGCTAATGCTAAATTAGTTAAGATGGTTGGAAAGATAGATAGCGTTAGGGTAGATACTCAAGTTCAAGATGACGGGTCACGTAAGTCTCTATATTATGTCACTGGGATAGATTGGGGCCACATCATGCACTCAATACTCTACATAGATCCGCTGATTAACGATACTACTGGAACAGATGCTGGACAAGGTTCTGCCATATTTGTAGCTATACGAGATGCCATGATGAATAAAGGCGGAACGCCATCAACATTCTTAGTGAAGGATAATTTGAGTTCACTACTTCAACTGTTTGGGACTAGTTTAGGCGGCCTTACTGAAGCTGGCAATGATATCAACAGGCTTGCTAGTTCTATATACACCTTTCGTATCCCAGATGCTATGGTTAACTTTTTTAACTTCGTTGGACCTCAAGGACAACACGTTAAAAATAATGAGATAAATAAGTTTATCACTTTAAGAACTGGCTCTTTAGTGGCTAAAGATAGTTATATAGACTATGGCGAGGCAGCTGGCTTTATAAATCCTTTTACTTTTCAAGGTGCTAATTCTATATGGCAGATACTGCTAGATAATAGCAATCCTGCTTTAAACGAGATGTATTGTGAGATGGTTTGGGGAAAGGGCAGCAATAAGGATCCTAATTCGTTACAGTTTGTTATACATAATAGGATTAGGCCGTTCGCCTTCAAACAATTTAACCCTAAAGCGGGTTCACCAGGAAGGTTGAAATCCTACTTTCAATATATTGCTCAACATAACATAGATTCAAATACAGTTCTCTCTGTAAATGCTGGGACCAACTGGGCCGACAAATATAACTTTATCGAGA